>Ga0172371_10001659_pt1 | contig 35451 bp, 29 predicted proteins | sample Lak12m_FD_114543 | JGI IMG/M metagenome (GOLD analysis project Ga0172371, IMG submission 114543) | Freshwater microbial communities from Kabuno Bay, South-Kivu, Congo - kab_022012_12m | ecosystem: Environmental > Aquatic > Freshwater > Lake | place: Democratic Republic of the Congo: South-Kivu... | reverse complement strand
GGCGGCCAGGCTACCCCCCGCGACGGGTCGCGCGTCCTCAGCACCGGCAAGACCGTTGTCGGCACAGCCCAGCTCATCCCGTCGCAGTATCACCGGATCGTCGAGGATACGCGCCCGGGCGACCGGATCCTGCTCGACGACGGGAACCTTGAGCTGCGCGTCACGAGAAAAGTCCGCAACGCGGTTGAGGCACTGGTGATTCACGGCGGCGTTCTGAAGAATCACAAGGGAATGAACCTGCCGGACAGCAAGCTCAACATCCCCGCCCTGACGGCAAAAGACCGCAGCGACGCCGTGTATTGCGTACGCGGCGGGGCGGATTTCATTGCCCTGTCCTTCGTGCGGTCCGCGCGTGATGTGGCGGACCTCAAGCACCTGCTGAAACGACTCGGGGCCGACACGCCGGTGATTGCCAAGATCGAAAAGCCGGAAGCGCTGGACAACCTGGATGAAATTCTCTCCGTCGCAGACGGCATCATGGTGGCGCGCGGAGACCTCGGGGTCGAACTCCCCGCCCAGAAGGTGCCGATAGTTCAGGGCAACCTGATCGAAAGGGCAAACCGTGTGTACAAGCCGGTGATCGTGGCCACCCAGATGCTGGAAAGCATGATCGAGCATTCGCGCGCAACGCGGGCGGAGGTGACGGATGTCGCCATGGCATGCATGGAAGGCGCGGACGCCGTCATGCTTTCAGCCGAGACAGCTTCCGGGAAGTACCCGGCGGAGGCCGTGCGGACAATGGATTCGATCCTGCGCGAGACGGAGGCCTACCAGTTCTTCGCGCACGGCGGCTTGTTCCGCCAGCGCACCGAGTTCCGCCGCGACGAGCTGCTGAACGCACTCAGCGTGGCCGCTTCACAGATTTCGCGGGACCTGAAAGTGCGATGCATCTCGGTGCTGACCAGGACCGGTCGCACCGCCAGGGTCATTTCGGCGGACAGGCCGGCGGCGCCGGTGTTTGCGTTGACCCATTGCGAGAGCGTTGCGCGGCGCGTGAATCTCCTCTGGGGCGTTTACCCGCGGCTGGTGCCGGGCGAGATGGCGTTCCGCCAGTTCGTCCGCCACTCGCAGGACGCGATCAAGTCGCTGCGCCTCGCCCGCAAGGGTGACTGCATCCTGCTGCTGTCCGGGCTCACGGAACCGGGCAACGTTGCGACAAATTCCATCACGATACACAGGGTGACGTGACGCCATGGCCACGCAGACAAAGCTCATGGCAGCATGCCTGCTGACGGCAACATTTCTGTGCTCGGGGTGCTCAACAACACAGGTACTCCCGAAACCCTCGACACTGCAACCGCCGCCCGACAGGGCGCGCATCTTACTGCGTCGGCAGTCCGCCTTCGTCGCATGTGCCCGGAAAATGGACATCTATGACGGGCAGACTTTCGTGGGAAGCCTCGGGTCGGGCGGAAGGTTTGTCTGGGAGCGTGAACCGGGAACAGCGGCGCTTATGGTCAAACCGACGCGGGACCATCTGTGGCTGGAAGCCCCTCCCTTCACCTTCGCCGTAGAGGGAGGCAAGACGTACTCCAACATGGTCAGCAAAGCAGGCCGGATAATGGTCGAAGGCTCGAAATCAACGTCTGCGCAGGCGCTTCCCGAACCATCAACAGCCCAACCACCCGCCGACAAAGTGCGCATCGTATTGCGGCGGGAGTCTTCCTTATACGCTCGCGCCAGGTACATGGATATCTACGACGGGGATACTTTCATCGGCAGGCTTGATTCCGGCGAACGTTTTGTCTGGGAACGCGAGCCCGGAACCACGGCACTCACCGTCAAGCAGACTTGGGACCACACATGGGTGAACCGGCCACCCTTTGCACTGGCAGTTGAAGGGGGCAAGACCTACTCCAACTGTGTCAATGGCGCCGGCATATTCATGGTCGAGGGAGAGAAACTCAAACCGATCATTCTCAAGCGCCCTGCTTCCCGCCCGTCTGCCTCGACCCCGACAAACGAGGCAGGTCCGCGATGAGAGAAGCCGCAGTACCATACCTGATCCGGGGCTTTTCTTCCCTCTCGTAGGAGCCGAACCACTGTTCGGCGATTGCCATCCCCACGCCGGGCCCATGCACGGTCGCCGAAAGGTGTTGCGGCTCCTGCATCACTCCATCCTCGCTCAAATCTCTATCACCGTGATCTCCGGCCGGCAGAGGAACCGCGCGTTCCAGTAGAACGTGCCGATGCCGGGGTTGACATAGAGCGGGCCGCATGGCGTCTGGAACAGCCCTTTGTCGTATGGCCCGAGATCAAACGGCAACAGCCATCTGCCCACCAGGGGGATCCGCACCTGTCCGCCGTGCGTGTGGCCGGACAGGATAAGATCGAACTTCTGACCGTCGATTTGCGAGACGGCATACGGGTCATGCTCAAGCAGGATACGCCTGAATCCCGGCAGCATCTCCTGCTCAATGTTGGCAACTGTCACCAGTGCCAGTTGCTGCCGTGGCAGGAATACAGGTTTGTCGGCAAGCCAGTCCCCACCCGTCCCGCGGAATGCTGCTGTTATCCTGTCAAAGGAACGGAACTCCCAGTAATCATGGTTCCCCGGAACACCGTATACCGGCTTATTGATCCGGGAGATCATCCGGAGAACACCCTCCATGAAGGCGCTCTTCTCAACCAGGTCACCGGTGAAGCAGACAAGATCCGCCTTTGTTGAATTGATGGTCTGAACAACGCGTTCGAGGTACCGGGTGTTCCCGGCATAGTGGATATCCGAGACATGGATGAGCCGGAGCGAGGGGGACTTCGACAAGCTTACCTTTCTCACTGCAAGCCACGTCGGTTCGACAAAGCGCGCATACACGGCACATATGCCCGCCACGACAGCGGCCGCAGCAAGGCCGATGAACACGCGACGTGCCGACCCAGTCACCAGACGATGAATCTCATCCGGCCTCATAGCTCTATTGCCTTCCCGGAGTCCCCCGTTCTACTTCACCGGAGTCAGTGTGAGAAGCCTCGCGCCATGGAGGGCTGTTTCCGCGGAAAAAGACTTCGTGAACGTTCCCAGGTCCTTCCTGTCCCACAGATCACGAACCGCGCACGTCGCGGGCAGAGACAGTTCCGCAAATGGCAGGTCGATCGCGGCCGGCGCATCGCCCAGGTTGAAACATGCGACGTAACGGCTCCTGCCATCTCCGGCGGCCGCGTCCCACACCCGGATTCCGTCCTGCCGGAATGCTTCCCGGTTTCCCGAACTGCGCTGGTTGACTGCAAGCACTTCCGGATTGGTGACAAGTTGCAGCGTCCAGTCATCGCTAGAAGGCAGATCGCCGGCAAACATCAATGGCGAACGGCTGATGCACCAGAGGGTCATGATTGTCGCCTGCTCTTCCCTGGTCAGCTTCGTCATGCGCGGATGACCCTGCGTCGCTTCCCATTCGCGAATGTGGACCTTGCCGAACGGGAGCATGTCCGGGTCCGGCCAATGCCCCGGACCGCTGTGCATCATCCAGCGCGGCAGGAACTCGAATGTCGCGAGAACTTGCGGCCAGTCGTCGTGCAGGTCGGGCCCGATGCGCCACATTTCGCAGTGCTGTTTCCTGTGCTCGGCGAAGCTCGTGTCCGAAGCGCTGCCGGTCGACACGTTCAGGATGATCGGCCGGCCGCACCGGGCAATGGACCTGGACAGTATTTCCACGTAGCCCGCCTGGTAGCGAGGCACGCCCATGTCGTCCGCCTTTATGAAGCCCACCCCCCACGATGCGTACAGTGCCACCATGGAATCGTAGTACGCCTGCGCACCGGGATGATCCAGCTTCATGCCGTACATCCCCTGCCACCACGGACAGATATCTGTCGTGTCACAGACATCCTTTGCGTGATACGCAGTACCGAGGATTGGATAGTTGCCCTCCACTGCCTGCCGCGGGATGCCACGCATGATGTGGATCCCGAACTTCAGCCCGAGGCCGTGGATGAAGTCCGCAAGCGGCCGGAAACCGGCATCGCCGGCGGATGACGGGAACCTGTGCAGGTCAGGCAACAGCCTGCCGAACTCGTCAAAGCGAAGCGGCAGCGGTTCTATCCGTGGTTCGCAGTATTGAGCCCTGATTTCCGAGTACTGCAGCGGATGAACAAACACCGGTTTCCACGGTTTCTCGCCCGGGAGTGGACCGGTATCCTGGTACCACATGCCATCGATCACGACGTACTGCCAGCCGTACTTCAGCAGATGTTCAGCCATGTAGGCGGCGTTTGCCCTGCACTCGTCCTCACGCACCGTGATTCCATAGCAGGTATAGCTGTTCCAACCCATCGGCGGAACAGCCGCAAGTCCGTTCTGACTGCTCATCTCTCCATCTCCGATCCCTGGTCAGCCCACCCCGTACGTCGTATGGAAGAGTTCCATTCCCAGCGTCACATCCGACTGCTCTTCCGTATGCGCCCGTATCTTCAGCGGGACGCCCCGGGCCAGCTTGTCAACGCGCACCTCGCCAACCGCCCACGACAGACCGCTCCAGATGGCTTTGTCATAGTTCACTTCCAAGTCGATCTTCTTGCCCTGCTGCCACGCTTCGAGAACCAGCAGACGGCCGAGCGGGATGCCATCCGGTGGCGCACCACCGGTGGTGCGCCTTGCCTTCCCCTGCCGATCCTTCTGGCGAACCATGACACGGACACATCCATCGGCGGGAGGAGCCAGGGTGATTTCAACGTCTTTCGGCCCGGCTGATTTCGCCTCGCCCTTGAGCGGTTTGATCGTGGCCGGGATCCTTACGTCATCCTGAACGCCCATGTCGTACCCGGGCGCATTCCACTCTCCTGTTCCCACCACGGCCATTTGTTCCGCGCCAAGCGTCAAACTGCCGCCACGCAGAACCGGCATATAACCGGCGTCGCGGAAGAGGATCCTGCCTTCAGCGTCGCATGGAAGGCGAACTGTCTCTTCCGACTGCGCCGGGTTGACGACAGTGATGAGGCTTCCGCCGGCGGATTCAGCCACGTAACCGTATGGCCTGCCCTCGCCCGGCATTCCCCCGAATGTGGCAAACCGCCCGTATGCCTGCAGGCGCAGGAAGATCGCCTGTACCTTCGCGAACCAGGCAGCCCTGGTTGTGTCCAGCAGTTCGAGGTTACCGTAGTACGTGTTCATCCAGCCACCGCGGGCCAGCGACAGCAACAGCATGCCCTTCCAGGCCGCCGTGCCGCGCCCGTAGCAGGTGCCGGTCTTGCCGATCATGAAGCCGGCGTTGTCTATGCGTGCCAGCGGGAACCCGTTTCGTTCGTACGCCCGCACCATGTGATCGGAGTAGACGTCCTTGGATCGCCAGAAGTTCATCGCGGGGACATCCGCGGGCCGGGGGTCCCCGCAGTAGAGAGTGTCAAATGCATCCAGCCACCGGTTGTCGACCGACCTGCAAAGCGGCAGGTCCGTGGCCGACTGCGTCGGGGCCTCTTCGAAACCATTGTACCCGAGCAGGATGATTTCCGGGCACTGCTGGCGCAGCACTTCCAGACCCAGCCTCAACGCATCCATGTTCCTGGCCCTGATCATCGGAGGCAACAGCCGGTTCCTTACGACCGCCGGGGATGCGCTGAAATTGATGAAGTCCAGTTTGAAGACCCGCACTCCGCGCGCGTACCAGGACCGGAGGACTTCCATGAAATCGGCCAGGAAACCTCCGTGGAACATGCACATTCCGTGACCGTCTGCATCGAGCGAATCGCGCCATACCGGGGCGACATCCAGCTTGCACAGGGTGTTTCCGGAGAACCACATCCCGGGCTTGACTCCCGCATCGCGGCACGCGTTGAGCCATCGGTCAGGTCCCTGCGGCCAGTGTGCTTTTCGCCAGGTGCGGTAAGCTCCGCCCGGCTCATACCAGAAGGCATCCATCAGGTAGCAGTCAAAGCGCACGCCGAGGCCGCGCAGCCGCAGCAGCTCCGCGAACTGTTCCATGGCAAGGGCTTCGGTGAGCTGGACCACATCGGAAAGTTCATCGTATGAGGCCCAGTTGATGTATATGGATAGCGGACGCTCGAGCATGTTCTCTCCCCTCACTGGCAGACCCAAGACCGAACTGCTGTTCAGAAGGAGGATGTTTCAACCGCGATTTGGTTATCAAGAAGTCTTTTTGGTTTTGGGACTCACCACCCGCTTCGCTGGAGGCACGGAGACAGAAAGCAAACAGAGACTCGCGAATGCAGTCAGGCCGCTTCGTGGCCTGCCGCCATTCGCTCGTGCTTGATCCGGGGAGGAAGAGGAGGGGAAACTCCGAAAGTCAGGTTCCGAGCGTAACGCGAGGTAACCTGCTCTTCCTGGCTGCCTCTGTCATCAAGCACGTGCCGCTCGGGCATGGAGTTGCAGTCCCAGCGCAGCCACCACCTTGAGGATCGTCTCGAAGGCGGGCGTCCGCTCACCCGACAATGCCTTGTACAGACTCTCGCGGGAGAGTCCCGCGTCCCGGGCTACCTGCGTCATGCCCTTGGCACGCGCAATATCGCCGAGCGCCTTGGCGATGAAGGCGGCATCGCCCTTGGCCTCCGCGATGGATGCTTCCAAGTAGGCGGCCATCTCTTCGGGACTACGGAGGTGCTCCGCTACGTCATACCGTGTTGTCACTGTCTTGCTCATCGCTTTGCTCCTATAGATTCTGCGCGAAACGCACCGCCGTCCTGATGTCGGCGGTTTGAGTCCGCTTGTCGCCACCCACCAGCAAGATCACGAGGGCACGAGCGCGCTTCGTGAAGTAAACCCGGTAACCTGGCCCGTAATCGATTCGCAATTCGCTCACGCCTTCACCAACCGGCCTCACGTCACCCGGGTGGCCGTGCGCAAGACGCTCGATCCGCGCCTGAACTCGGGCCCTTGCCCGTATGTCGCGCAGAGTGTCCAACCAGCGGGCAAGTACCTCAGTTTTGCGGATCTCAGTCATCAACACAACTGTAGCCCAGTGGATACACCCGGTCAAGAAGTCTTCAGATCGTTGTCGGATCTCTCGGTTCCCGCAGACGCCTGTTCTCAAGGTGCCGAGCAGTTGCAAGGCCACCTTGCGAAACAATGTTGGGCCTTTCTTATGAAACCCATTGCTGTTGGATCACGACCAGTGTCCATTCCCCTCTTGTCCTAGCGAATACAAGAAACCATCCCTTCCCATCTAGCGGGGCAAGCAGTGCATGACAGCGAACCAGAGCTCGGGTGTTGTCTTGCGTCATTATAATCTTGTCCACCTGCCACTCGCCCTCATGTTCCTTTGGGATGAGTAGGGGCATTGCCAGGCCAATTGCCTTCTCTAGGTCAGCATTCGATACGGGCAATGTTCCCGAGAACAACTCATCTTCATCAACCAAACGGAGGTTGCCCTGACTCTCCAGCAGTCTGGCAACCTGTCGGGCACGATCGTAGACCGTATCCGAGAAGCCCTGGGTCTGTTCGAGCATCCACAAACGTGACAGCCCGTTTGTGCCCTGCATGAAGATGTGCTCAACACATCGATCATTCCAGTCCCCGGAAAGCTGCGCCGCCAATTCGGCTACATCAGGCGCAAATCGTTGATCTGTAGCGCACGATGCGCAGGTCAAAGCAATTCCGATAATGACAATCTCTGTCTTCATCTCTATGGCCCAACTCATACATTCAGACAGATCATTGCGTTAGTGCGCTGTTGTCCGCCCCCGATACTGGACTGGATACGAACAAACACCCCACTGGTGGGTACAGTAGAGCCGGGAAACACGATGCACAATGTCAAAAGGAAGGGCAGTGGCTGGGCCCGAACGGACCTTGCAGAGATATGAAAGCCAGAACCTTACTGGAGGGTTCCTTTTTCCTGAGAGATGGCCCAATAGTTTCATTTTGCACGGAGGAGCATTTTGGTATCATGGCGAAGTTGTCCAAATGGAGGTCTCATATGAATCGCTTGATGTTGAGCATCGGTTTGTGCGTGCTTTGTCCTTTCCTGCTGTCAGCAGCCCCATTACGCATCGCGTTACTCGATTTCGAGGATGCGACGGGCGCCAAACCGGATGCGGCGCTCGGGGGCACGATCAATACCGCCACGCTTGCGGGCAAGGGCGTAGACCTTCTGGCCAAGCAGTTGCTTGAACAGAAGGATTTCACGCTGATCGACCGCCGCGATTTCGTATCCAAGCTGCAGAAAGCGACACCTAGGGAAATTGCCGAGGGCGTGCCGCGTCCCGCGTTCATCCAGGCGGCCCAGTTGCTCGGCGCAGGGGCGGTGCTCGGCGGGAGCCTGACGACGTTCTCCACCGGCAAGGAGAAACAGACCCAGGCGGGCTTCAGCGCAGAGTTAACAAAGCTGAGCCTGCGTGTCACTGTCCGCGCCCTTGACGCGATTGACGGCTCCGTGATTGCCGTGGCGGACGGGGTCCAGGAAAAAGAAGTCCGCCAGACCGACGCCGTCAAGACGGAGATCGGCGAAGAGGACGTCCTCACGATGATGGAACAGGCATTGGCAAAGGCCGTCCCCAAGGTCACAAAGGCCCTGTCTGAGCGCCAGGCTTCAGCCCAGCGCGAACGGGTGAAGGTGAACGTCGCCAGCACGGACGATCCGGCCCTCGTCGAGATCGACGGGGTACTGGTGGGGGCGACGCCGATGGAAGGGCTCGAGGTATACCAGGGCGACCACACCATTTCTATCAGCCGGCCGGGCTATGTCACGATGACGAAGCGGCTGGTCCTGGACAAGAACTTCGCCGTCAAGGTTCCCATGTTGCGCACCGACCTGACCGCAGATGAGAGAAAGGCCATCATGGAGAAGGCGGAGATCAAGGCCTACATCACCAACGGCAAGCCGGACATCCTGATCCAGGAGATCGGAAACTAGGCCCGGCAAGTACACAAGGCGGGTTATTGCCCGCAGTCAGATTGTAGCCGGCCTCGACGAGGCCGGTCCGGGGTCGCCGACCCCGGCTACAGACATGACGCATATGCGGCATAGTATCGCGACGGAACAATCTGGTAGATAACAGAGGGAGGGCATACAGATGAGGAAGTTTCTGGCAGCATTGTTGGTGGCGAGCGCGATGGTTACCTATGCCGCGGAACCGGCACCGATGGTGGAGTCACTGGTCGGGGACGGATACTGGGGCTTTTGGATCCAGCCGGAGGCCAAACTTGCGGGCATTGAGTCGGATTCGGCAGGCATGGTGGGCGGTCAGCTCGGGATTTCGCTCAACCGCGCCCTCTACGTCGGATACGGTTACTACAGGCTTGCCAGCTCCGTGCAGGTCGGTGATCCGAAGGTGGGCGAGCTCGGAACATCCGACCTGTCGTACCATGGCCTGGACGTAAACTACACGTTCATGGCGACAAAGGTTGTGCATGGCTCGGCCGATCTGTTCGTCGGGTGGGGAGACGCGACCGTGGATTACACGGATGGCGATTCGGAAGGTTCGGACCTGTTTCTCGTTGAACCGGGCATGAGCCTGTTGGTCAACGTAACACCCCAGGTTGAACTCGGCCTCGGCGTCGGGTACCAGTTCGTCAACGGAAGCGACATCGACGAACTGTCTGACAGTGATCTGAGCGGTCCGGCCGGTCGTCTGTTCCTGCGATGGACTGAAGAGCGATAGTAGGCGGACACTGCCTGCCCGCAGCGCTTCGCGCAGCGATGCAGGCGGGCGTGTCGGCGCGCCGGGACACCCTTCGACGTGTTCAGGGCAGGCAGTCCGGCCTGCAAACGGTTCCGCATACCTATGACGCTCTGTATAGCAACGTTCCCCCTTCACCGCGGAATGGCCGCAGTGGACTGCGGCCACTACACCAGCAGACCGGGTGAATCGGTGTAGTGGCGCCACTCCGTGGCGCATCCGGCCTTTACACATCACCCTGTGATTGCCAGGGCATGCCCCCATGTCGTATCGTCGGGGCCGTTTTGCAGTAAAGGGAAAGGTTGGGACCTTCATGCATAAGCCCGCGAACCCGAAGACACTCGTCGCCATCCACATCGACCTCAAAGGCGTGCTGTTCAAGCCGTCGTACTTCGACCAGCTGATGAAGGACCTCTCTTCACAGGGCATCAACGCAGCCCTGGTGGAGTACGAGGACGTCTTCCCGTTCAAGGGGCTGGACATAGCCTATGACAGGGGGGACCGGTGGTCCGAAGAGACACTGCGCTCCTTCCTCGCCGCGGCAAAACGCCACGGGATCGAAATCATTCCGCTCCAGCAGTGCCTTGGTCACCTTGAATACCTCTTCCGCTGGAACCGGTTCAGGAAGTTCACCGAATACCACCCCTACCCCGGCACGCTCTGCCTTTCGAACAAGGCGGGCAAGGCACTGGTGGCCGACATGCTCTGCCAGGTGATGACCGCACACCCGGACAGCCGGTACGTGCATCTCGGCATGGACGAGGCACACAAGCTCGCAACCTGTCCTCGATGCCGCCGCAAGGGTGACATACTCACGGTGTTTTTGGATTACCTCGAAGAACTCTGCGACATCTGCTCGGCCAACGGCAAGACTCCGATAATCTGGACCGACATGCTGGAGGACCATTTCCGACCCGGCGTGATCGCCCGCTTCCGCGACAGGGTGATCATGGCCCCGTGGGACTACAGCCCGCACGGCACAGTCGACATGGCCGGGCGCATCGGCGGGTTCAGGCCCAGCCGCAAGTGGTTGGACCGGGCCGAGGATCCGGCTGCGCCTGCCATAGGCTCTGGCACCGCATTCATCGAAGACCTGCCTGCCGCCGTCACCAGGGCGGTGGCGAAATACCGCAGGGGCGATGGTTTCACGCCGATCTTCCAGGCCAGGATGTGGTCGGACATGGGCTTCCGGGTATTCGGAGCGAGCGTCGTGCGGTCGAGTTCGCACCTTGCCGTCATGTCGGACTACAATATGATGCGCAGCAACATACGCGCATGGGCGCGGGTGATCCGCGAAACAGGGCAACTGGGGGTCGTGGGCACATCATGGGCACGGGGCACGACATTCTGTCCCCCCGGATTCAACGTCGATTTGACTTGGCCCAACATTTCCTACCTGGCCGGGGCCATGGGCAGAAAAGTGAAGCCTTTCTGGCCGGGGATACCCGCCGCTACCGTTGAACGTATCGTCACCCAGTTCGGCCGCTGCAAGAAGGATTGGCGGCTGGAGGACAAGCTGGCGGAGGAAATGCGCGCCCTGCGACCGAAGGTCAGGGACCATGTCTACGAGTGGGACAGCCTCATCCTGATGGCGCGCGTTCTGTCCCTGCACCGGCGCGCGGAATACGCGATGCTCGAAGTGGAGTTCTTCCATGCCAACACCAGGCCCGTGGATTCCGAATGGCAGCGGCGGCTGGATGACCAAGCCGGCATCGTGCGCGACCTGCGCGCGATGCGGCGTGAAGTTGCGGCTCACTTCGGCAAGAGATACACCGGCGACGCCTTCCGGGAGTGGGTCCGCGACCTCTTCGACCTCTGGGAATCCAAGATGCGGACATGCGGGGCGGTTGCGCGCCGGAAGAAGGTGGCGGCGGCCCGGATATATGCGGGAAGATAGGCGGGGAAGTGCACCGCATACTGCAGGGCGGGCCCGGACATGAAGTCCGGCCCTACAATACCCCCTCATATTCCGGGGTTCTCCTGTTTCCACCTTTTTTTAGACAAATCCTGCCTGCCGTTACGTCTCTTTCCCGACTGCTGGAAGCGAGGATATCACCACGGCACCAGGACATGTGATTCTGCAGACGCCTGCGGCGTTGTATATGTGTGTGCGCCAATGGTTTAGGAATTGAATTGACAGGGCGATACGGGATATGGAATAAAGCTGGCTTTTGTTGAGCCAAGCCCGCAGTTCCTCTGCGCGGGCGCGGGACTGAAATAAGCGGGAGGCGTTATGCTGGAAGTAAAGGACCTGCGTAAGAGTTTCGGCCGGATCGAGGCCGTCCGTGGCGTGTCGTTCACGGTCGGGAAAGGCGAAGTACTCGGCTTCCTCGGGCCCAACGGCGCCGGCAAGACGACCACGATGCGGATGATAACTGGATTCCTTCCGCCCAACTCGGGGTCGATCATGGTGAACGGCTTCAACGTCGAGGAGAAACCGGTTGAGGCTAAAAAGAGCATAGGCTACCTGCCTGAGAACGCGCCTTCCTATCACTCGATGACTGTCACCGGCTTCCTCACTTTCATCGCCGAGCTGCGCGGTTACAGCGGCAGCGAGAAGACGGACCGGATCGAGGCCGCAATCCAGAAGTGCAGGATGGAAAAGGTCCGCCACCAGTCCATCGGCACGCTGTCCAAGGGATTCCGCCAGCGGGTCTGTTTCGCCCAGGCAATCCTGCACGACCCGCCGATCCTGATCATGGACGAGCCCACCGACGGCCTGGACCCGAACCAGAAACACGTGGTCCGGGAGATGATCCGCAGCATGGCCCCAACCAAGGGCATAATCGTTTCCACGCACATCCTCGAGGAAGTCGACGCGGTCTGCACACGCGCAATCATAATCAGCAACGGCACGATAGTTGCCAACGGAACCCCGGCGTCGCTGAAGGGACAGAGCCCTTCGGGTCGCCTGGACGAAGTCTTCCGCATGCTTACAATGGACCGCGAGGAACGGTAAGGAGGACAACTGCCAATGAAGACACTTGCGGTATTCAAACGCGAACTGAAGTCATACTTCGAGTCACCGGTGGCATACGTGTTCCTGGTGGTTTTCCTGGTGCTTTCAGGATTCCTCACGTTCTCGGTGACCCAGTACTACGAGCGCGGCATCGCGGAGCTTCAGCCTTTCTTCTTCTGGCACCCGTGGGTGTTCCTGCTGCTCGTGCCGGCCAGCACGATGGCACTCTGGGCCGAGGAACGCAGGTCCGGCACCATCGAGCTGCTGCTGACGATGCCCGTCACGATGACCGAGGCAATCATGGGGAAGTTCCTTGCCGCGTGGGCATTCATCGTCATAGGCGTTGCCCTGACCTTCCCGCTGGTCCTGACAACCGCTTACCTCGGGTCGCCAGACCTGGGCGTGGTGGTTGCCGGCTATGTCGGGTCCATCCTGCTTGCCGGGGCGTACGTGTCGGTCGGCATGCTGACATCGTCCATGACCCGCAGCACGGTGATCAGTTTCGTCCTTGCGCTGGTCTTCTGCCTCATCCTGCTGCTGGCCGGCTGGACACCGATAACAAGCTTCTTTGACAAGTGGGCGCCTAACTGGCTGGTCGACGCGGTGGCCGCGCTGAGCTTCATGCCGCATTTCGAGTCGATCCAGAGGGGTGTCCTGGACCTGCGCGATGTCCTGTATTACATCAGCGTGATGGTATTCATGATTTTCGCCACGCACCTGGTGCTGGACAACCGCAAATCGGCATAGGGAGAAAGCTGCCATGAACCATACGGAACACAGAGGTCTTCGTCGTTTCAGCACGAGCATGATCGGTCTCGTGCTCATGCTGGTCATCCTTGTGGCCGCAAATGCCATACTGAGCGGCACCAGGCTGCGCAAGGACCTGACGGAAGAGAAGCTGTACACCCTTTCGGACGGGACGCGGCAGATACTCTCGAAGATGGAGCAGCCGCTTACGCTGAAGCTGTTCTTCAACTTCAGCATGCCGGAGCTCCCGAGCTACCTCAAGCAGTACGCACAGCAGGTGCAGGATCTGTTGCGCGAATACGAGATCGCCGGCGACGGCAAGATAACGGTTGAAGTGCATGACCCGAAGCCGGACTCCGACACGGAGGACTGGGCGCAGAAGTACGGCATTCCCGGCCAGCAGATGGGAATCGGCGGACCGAACGTCTATTTCGGGATCGTTGCAGTGTCGGGCGAACACGAGGCGGCCCTGCCAGTCATCGATCCCCGCGCCGACCAACTGCTCGAGTACAACCTCACCCGCCTGATATACAGGGTCGAGCATGCGACAAAGCCCGTGGTTGGCGTCATGAGCAGCCTGTCCGTGCTGGGTGCCCCGAAGCATCCCATGGCCCCGCCGACGACGGACCCTTCCCAGAAGCCATGGGCTGCGTTCAACGAGCTCCGCAACGACTACGACGTTCGCGAGGTCGCCACGGACGTTGAGAAGATCGACGACGACATCAGCGCGCTGGTCGTTGTACACCCGAAGGACCTCTCCGAAACGACCCTTTTCGCCCTCGATCAGTTCGTCCTGCGGGGCGGGCGCCTGCTGGTATTCCTTGATCCTTTCTGCCTGACGGAGATCGAAGCCGCTACCGCAAAGGACCCGTTCGGCATGGGCCTGACGCCTTCCGACCTGAACCGCCTGCTCACCACCTGGGGCGTGAGTTACCAGCTTGATCGTGTTGCCGTTGACCTTGAAGCCCCCACCCCGGTTCGCAGTTCACAGAGCCAGGTGGAGGAGAACCCGATGTGGCTTTCCCTCACCCGCAAGAACACGAGCCAGAAAGACATCCTTACGGCCCAGCTGGAATCCATCCAGATGCCGTTCGCCGGTTGTTTCAACGGGGCCTCTTCGGACAAGCTGACGTTAACGCCCCTGATCACCACTTCGCCCAATGCCGGCGCGGTGAGCGCCATGGCGGCGCGCATGGGCGGCGACGCAATCCGCCGCGAGTTCCGCAACGGCGCAATTGCCCTGAACCTCGCGGCGCGGCTCAACGGCACCTTCACGACCGCGTTCCCCGGCGGCAAACCGGCGCCGGCCGGCGTAACCAATGCTCCGCCGGTCGACACGAACACGCCCTCGCTGAAGGAAGGCAAGAGCACCGTTGTGCTGGTTGCCGACGTGGACATGCTCTATGACAGGTTCTGCCTGCAGGAGATGAACTTCTTCGGCTTCGCCGGCCAGCAGCCGATAAACGACAACGTGATCTTCCTCGCGAATGCCGTTGAACAGATCGCGGGGAGCGAGGACCTGATCGGTATCCGGTCACGCGGCAAGTTCTCCCGCCCGTTCGATCGCGTGCTCGCGCTGGAACAGAAAGCCCGGAACGCGTGGCAGGAACGGGAGAAGGAACTCGAGGCCAAGCTCCAGGATACGCAGAGGCAGGTGAACGAGATGCAGGCCCGGAAGGACAGCAGCCAGCGTTTCATTCTGAGCCCGGAACAGAAACAGGCCCTCGACAAGTTCCGCCAGGACGAGATCAGGGTTAAGGCCGAGCTGAAAACGGTGCGCAAGAGTCTTCGCCGGGACATTGAAGTGCTTGGCGCGTGGGTCAAGGTCATCAACATAGCCCTGATGCCGCTGGGCGTTGCCGTGTGCGGCATAGGTTACTACTTTGTCCGTCGTCAGAAGAAATAGGAGGAGTCCCGAAACCATGAAACGGAATTCGCTGCTTCTGCTCCTTGTTGTCGCCGTCGTACTTGTCGGAGCTGCCGTCCTGAAGTCATCCCGCAAGACGGGCGGAACGCCCGCCGACGTGACGGGCAAGCCGGTTCTCGCAGGCCTCCCGATCAACGACGTGGCTTCGGTCGAGATATCGGGCCCCGAGAGCTCGCTGACGGTGTCCCGCCAGAACGACCAGTGGGTCGTGCCGGCGCGTTTCGGCTACCCGATCGATTTCAACCGGATACGGGATGTGCTGATCAAGGCAGCCGACCTCAAGGTCGGCCAGGTAATGAAGATGGACGACAAGCAGCGAGCCGTTCTAAAACTCACGCCGCCCGCCGCGGGTTCGACGAACTCCGGCACACTGGTGCGGTTCCGCGATTCCGCCGGCAAGGAACTCGCCAGCCTGCTGGTCGGCGATTCCAGGAAGAAGAAGCCCGACCAGAGCCCTGCGTTCTTCGGCGGGTATCCCGACGGCCAGTACGTGTCGCCCGACGGCGGCAAAACCGTGTACCTGGTGAGCGAGGCGCTGTTCGGTTTCTCGTCCAGCGCGCGCGACTGGTTCGACGCCGAGCTCCTGAACATCCCGTCGACTGAAATACAGAAGGCGACAATCACGGGAACGGACCGCGATCCCCTCACCCTCCACCGCAAACCGGACGGCCAGGGCCTCGAGGTCCCGGACCTCTCGAGGAAAGAGGAAGCCAACGAGCCCCAGGTGAGCGCCCTGCAGTCGTCGCTCAGTTTCCTCCGCATGGATGACGTTGCAGATCCGTCGCTCGACGACGCCGCCACAGGCATGGACAAGCCGGTTGTTTTCGAAGTCACGAGCACGAGGGGCGAGATCTACCGGATCAAGGTGGGCGCAACCGATCCCGCTTCAAACCGCTATGTCCGCATCGAGGTCGCCCTCACGCCCGAAGCCGGCATACCGCCGCCACCGCCCCCGGGCACGGCCACCAACGAAACGGCAGTAGCGGCCACGAACGCGGCGCCCGGCGCTGCCGCGGCGCAATCCGAACGCAAGGCTCTTGAAGAGAAGGTGGCGGCGCTGAACACCAGGTTCGGCAAATGGACATACCTGCTGGCTTCATACAAAGCCACCCCGTTTACACACAGTCGCAAAGACCTGGTGCAGAAGAAGACGGAACCGAAGGACGAAGAAGAGAAGGACTCGAAGAAGCAGAAGAAGTAGGTCGTCCTCAGGCTCACGGACCGATATCCGGGTGGAGGGCAGAGCTCCCATGGCACGCCGTAGCCCGCTGCGGGCAAAGGCGTCCGCTCTGCCGGAGTTGGAGTCTCGCTGCTCGTCGTTGCTGCATGCCACACCGACGCTTCTGAATAAAAGACAGGTTGGCACAAGTTGATCAATTTGGAGGGACGGCCTCCGTGCCGTCCACGGGAACAGGGACTGAGCCGAAACGATTGAATTGAAGATTAGAGGAACCGCAGACGAACGCAGATTTACGCAGATGTCCAGACACCGATGCAGTCTGCAATTCAGTTCACCCGAAGGTGAACCGAATTTCAGACTGCTGTCAGAGTCCGTATCCGCGCCCATCTGCGTTCATCCGCGGTTACACATCTTGCCGAACTGGATCGTTCCGGCTAAGATCCCGTCGGCCGCGTACGTATACTATAAGGGAGGTTAGTCAATGAAACCCGATATTGCCGGTACCACGGAACTCATCAAGGAACAGTCACGGCTGATACAGAACCTGATCGCCGAGGTGAACAAGGTCATCGTAGGCCAGGAGAAGCTGATCAACCGCATGCTCATCGCCCTCATCAGCGGCGGCCACATACTGGTTGAAGGCGTGCCCGGCCTGGCCAAGACAATGGCCGTGAAGACCATGGCCCAGACACTCGGGCTTGGTTTCAAACGTATCTCCTTCACACCGGACCTGCTCCCCGCGGACGTGGTCGGGACGATGGTCTACAGCCCCAAGGACGGATCCTTCACGCCGCGCCAGGGCCCCGTGTTCACCAACCTGCTGCTGGCAGACGAGATCAACAGGGCGCCGGCAAAGGTCCAGTCGGCCCTGCTGGAAGCCATGCAGGAACACCAGGTGACGATCGGCACCACGTCCTATCCCCTGCCCGAGCCGTTTCTCGTAATGGCGACACAGAACCCCATCGAGCAGGAAGGAACCTACCCGCTGCCTGAAGCCCAGATCGACCGCTTCATGCTCAAGTGCAAGATCGTTCATCCATCCAAGGACGACGAACGGCGTATCATGAGCCGCTTCACCCGGAAGAACGATATCAGCGTGGCCACGGTCATGTCTGCCGACCAGATCGCGCGCATGCGCGAAGTCCTCGACCAGGTGTATTGCGACGACAAGGTCGGTGACTACATCCTCGACATCGTATTCGCGACGCGGAAGCCGGCGGACTACGGCCTGAAGATCGAACACCAGATCGAGTACGGGGCATCGCCCAGGGCCACCCTGTACCTCAACATGGCCGCGCGCGCAAACGCCATGCTGAACGGGCGCGCCTACGCTACGCCGCAGGACGTGAAGGAAATCGCCCACGACGTGCTCCGTCACCGGATCATCCTCACGTACGAGGCGGAGGCGGAAGAGGTCAACAGCGACGACCTCGTCACCCGCATCCTGAACGAGATTCCCGTGCCCTGATTCGCCGCCTGCCGCAGGAGCCGTTTGCCGCCTGCAGGAGGGAACGCCATGCCGATTGACACCCGAGAATTGATGAAGCAGGTCGGCAGGATAAGGGTGTTCACCAACCGCCTCGTCAACGAACAGCTCTCCGGCGAATACCACTCCGTGTTCAAGGGACAGGGCATTGAATTCGACGAGGTCCGCGAGTACGTTCCGGGCGACGACATCCGGTCCATTGACTGGAACGTAACCGCGCGCATGGGTCATCCCTTCGTGAAGCGTTTCTCAGAGGAACGCGAACTCACGATAATCTTTCTCGCGGACATTTCAGGTTCGCAGTGCTTTGGCTCCGGCAACAGATCGAAGGCGGAAGTTGCCGCCGAGATCACGTGCCTGCTTGCCCTTTCGGCCGTGAAGAACCAGGACAAGGTTGGCCTCATCCTCTTCAGCGACCGGATTGAGAAATTCGTCCCGCCCCGCAAGGGGCGCAAGGCCGCAATAAGGCTGGTGCGCGAAGTGCTCGCGGCAGAGGAGACAAGACGCGGCACCGACCTCGCCTCGGCGCTGCGCTTCCTGAACAATGTCCAGAAACGCAAGGCGGTGGTCTTCGTCATTTCCGACTTCATTGCCCCGCCGTGCCTGCAGGAACTGCGGGTGACGGCCAGGCACCATGATGTCATCTGCTGCCCGGTGACAGACCCGAGGGAACAGGAAATACCACCCGTGGGCCTCCTCGAGATCGAAGACCCGGAAACGGGTGCCCTGCTTCTCCTCGACACCAGTTCAAAGCTGCTGCGGGATACGTTCAGGCAACAGGCCGAACAGGAACAACGCGGAATGAGGGAGACTTTCACCCGTCTCAAGCTTGACCGTATCGACCTCTCGACCGACAGGCCTTTCGTAGATGACGTGAGGAAGCTCTTCCACAAACGCCAGATAAGGGCCGGACACGGGTGACGCAAATGCGAACAAGCAGAACACGACTGCCCGGCAAGGGCATGACATTGGCATGCGTGTGCGCATGTCTTGCCCTGACCCTTTTGTCCTGCAGCCGGCCAGGAACACAGGCTGCAGCCGACGTAACGAAGCCGCGCGTTGAGAAGGTATCCCGTTCCGGGATTGAAGTGGTCCTCACGGTGGATCCGGGCCGGGTGTTCCTCGACCGCGATGTCTTCCTCACAATACGGGTCACGGGTCCATCATCCGTGCAGGTCACCGTGCCGGCAGCGGACGACAGGGTCCAGGGCTTTATCTACAACGGGGTCATTGACCAACCTCCCGTCGCCGCCGCGACGACAGTGGTAACGGAACGGAGGATACGACTGACCCCACTGGTGGCCCCGGAGTACCGGATCGCTCCAATGGCAATAACCTATGAAGACAACCGCGTCTCCCCGCCGGTGAAGGGCTGGTTCCCCACTCCCCCGATACGGCTCGACATGGCCGCGCCGGGCAACGGCGGGACAGTACAGGCCGACCTGAAACCGTACAACATCCCGCCATCAGGAAAGACCATCGCGGCATGGACAGCCCTTGCCCTTCTGGCAGCGTTGCTGCTCATGGGGATAGTCAGGCTGGCAAAACGCGTGCACCACGAAGCTGTTCTGCGACGCCTTTCACCGCGCGAACGAGCGCTGCGCGAGCTGGACGAACTGCTGTCGAAACAGCTCCTCGAGAAGAACAGGATAAAGGATTTCTATGTTGAATTGACCATGATCGTCCGGCGGTACGTCGAACGGCAATACGGCGTACGTGCACCGGAACAGACGACAGAAGAGTTCCTCTCCGCCATAAGTCGCAATCCAACTTTCCCGGCAGACACAACCGCCCGGTTGAAGGACTTCCTCGAGGCCGCCGATCTCGTGAAATTCGCGGCTTTTGAACCCCAGCCTGCCGCAACCGAAGCGATGGTACGGACTGCCCAGGCGTACCTGGAATCCGACAAGTCGGGACCGCCGGTCCCCGGAGGGATCAACTGATGTTCAGGTTTGCCTCACCGGAGTACTGGCTGTTGCTGTTGCCGGTCGCAGTAGCGGCCTGGCGCGTGTATCGCAGCCGCTCAACCGGCGGGTTGCTGTTCTCGGCGACACACCGCATCCCGGTCGGCCACCAGAGCTGGCGTGTGGTTGTCTCCCGTGTTTTGCCCGGCATCGTCCTGGCCGGCCTGCTGCTCGGTGTGGTTGCCATGAGCCGACCCCAGACCGTGCTGTCCACTGTCCAGGACAAGACTCACGCCGTTTCCATCGAGATGGTCACGGACGTTTCGGGTTCCATGGAAGCCCTGGACATGTCCATCAAGACCGGGACCGGCACCCGCATGCGGACACGGCTTGATGCAGTCAAGGAAGTCTTCGCCGAGTTCGTGGAGAGGCGGCCGGACGACCTCGTCGGCCTGGTAACGTTCGGCGTGTATGCCAGTACCCGCGCCCCGCTTACGTCTGACCATGACGCACTTCTGCATGTCCTGAAGGGCGTTGAAATTCCCCAGCAGGCACTGGACGCAAACGGACGCGTACTGAACCAGGAAGAAGTACTGACCGCCATCGGCGACGCGCTCGCCACCGCCTGCGCACGGCTGGAGAACGCTCCCACGAAGTCGCGAATCATCGTCCTGCTCAGCGACGGCGAATCGAACACGGGCATAATCAAGCCGGACCAGGCGGCCGAAGTGGCAAAACAGATGGGGGTCAGGATATACACGATCGGTGTCGGCACCGCGGGCAGGGCGCCTTTCAACATGGGTGACATTTTCGGTCGCGAAACAATCGGCATGGCCGACGTCGTGCTTGACGAGAAGCTCCTGCGGGGGCTGGCGGAGGGAACCGGCGGCCAGTACTACAACGTCAGGGATGCCACCGGCCTCGAAGAGGCCATGGAAGACATAAACAAGCTGGAGAAGACTGAAATACAGCGCAACGAGTACCGGCAGTACAACGAGCTCTTCCCGTGGTTCCTGGTACCGGGACTGGTCCTGGTGCTCACGGGAACAACCCTGAACATGCACTGGACGCGGCGGATTCTATAGAGGCGGAGACAATGCAAGTGCAGTTTGAAAATCCATGGATCCTGTACCTGGCATGGCTGGTGCCGGCGATGGGATTGTGGTGGCATGCGGTCATCCAGCGCCGGGAACAGGTGATGAGCCGGTTTGTATCGGTCCCGATGCAGGCCAAGCTTCAGCCGGCGTTCAGCGTGTCTCGTCGCCGCTGGCAGGCTGCACTGACGCTTGCGGGCCTGTTGTTTGCGTTCATTGCCGCCGCGCGACCCCAGTGGGGTACGCGCGAGGAACTGGCGTTCCAGAAGGGGCGCAACCTGGTCATCGCGCTCGATGTATCGCGTTCAATGCTCGCGGACGATGTGCGGCCCAACCGCCTCATGCGCGCCAAGGCCGACGTCATGGACCTGATAAAGGAACTGCAGGGCGATCGTGCGGCGCTGCTGACATTCCGCCGCAAGGCAACCCTGGTGTGCCCGCTGACCATGGACCACGCGTTCCTGATACAGGCGCTCGAAGCGGCCGACGTCAATTCCGCACCGGCCGGCGAGACCGACATTGCAGACGCGCTTTACAAGGCGATCGATGCCTTTGACAAGGGAACAGCCGCGCACAACGCGGTGATACTCATTTCCGACGGCGAAGACCTGGGCGGCAAGGCGCTTGACGCGGCGGCGCGCGCGGCGGAACTGAAGATCCCTGTGTTCACCGTGGGGCTTGGTAACCGCATCGGGGCAAAGATTCCGGTGCCGGGAAACGCATCGGGCAGCGTGCAGTACCAGGGCCAGGACGTGGTCACCAAGCTTCATGACGAGACGCTGTACGAGATTGCCAGGATAACCGGCGCCGCGTATGTGCCCATGGGTACCGTCGGGATAGCGTCAACGACACTGGGGACCTTGTACAGGGATCACCTGCGGAAGATTGCTGCGCAGGAATATGAAGAGAGCCTGCGCAGGCGCAGGGTCGAGAGGTACCAGTGGTTCCTGCTGCCGGCAATCCTTCTCCTTTCGGCAGCCGCAGGACTCAGCCAGGGTCGCCTGAGCCGCAAGTCCGGCGTGGCCGCTACCCACCAGTCCCCTTCCCTCCAGTCGCCCGCCGGGTCTGTCGCCGCGATCATCATTGCATCCATGCTCGCATTGCCCGCCGAGGCGACAAACGCACCGGCAACAACGCTGCCGCCGGTCACGAACACACCGGGCCGCAACGCGCCGGCAACTGCAGCATCGGCCATTGCCCCGGCACAGGAACCGACAGGGTACTCGGCTGCCCGCAAGGCACAGACCCTTTTCAGGCTCGGCCGTTACGACGAGGCCGCGCGACTCTACCAGCAGGCGGCAATGACGGTTTCCGATGCTTCTGCAAGCCGTTTCCTTTTCAACGCCGCTGCCGCCCTCTACAGCGCGGGGAAATTCCCCGAGGCCGCGGAGATAGTCCAGTCGCTTGCCCAAAACACACCGGAACCCGACCCGGAACTCCTTACCGGCCTTGGCGCGGCCTACTACAACGCAGCCGCCTCTGCACCGGCCACCAACACCCCATCCGCGTCACCGGCATCGGACAAGGAGAAGCTCTTGCGCAAGTCAGCCGAGGCATTCAAGGATGCCCTTCGCGCGAACACGGTTTCCGAACAGGCCCGCGGCAACCTTTCTGCAGTGCTTGGCCAATTGCCTGCCGCCGAACAGGATGCGCTCGTCGAGCGTATCATGTCGCAACACGGCAATACTCCGCCGCACCAGCTTGCAGACATGATGCTCCAGGCGCAGCGCGACCTGAACCGCAAGCTCTCAGAAGCGGCAACGAACCAGTCGCCGGACCGGATCGGCCAGATGGAATCACTGGCGGCTGCCCAGAAAGACAACGCCCTGCTGTGGATTCCCCTCAAGGGCAAGCTGATGGAAGGGCTTGCGCAGGGAGGTGCGAGCAATTCAATGGCCGCGGTCAACCAGGTATCCGAGATCACGCGCGAGCGCATGCTGGAGGCAAGCGACGCCATGCGGGATCTAGATCCGCGCGCGACCGCCCCGGCAGGTCAGTCGGAGAACGGTATTTACGGACTATGGAAAGGCATAGTTCCCCATGACAGGCTTCTCGCTGAAGACATACGCCGCCAGAGCAATGCCACGGCCTCGGTCACGTCAACCAACGCCGGCACAAGGATCCCGAAGGAAGTCCTCGATGAGCAGAAGGAATCGCTGGATCTGACCCGGCTCTTCAAGCAGCGCTTTGAACAGAGCGTGCCCGAGCAGCCGCAGCAGGATGTTACGACCGGCACGAACTCATCACCGACAAACGCCATCAGCCCGGAGACAAGACGGCATATCATCGACCTCGCGGATCGCACGGCCACAGCCCAGGAACGGGCGATGAAGTCGCTAGAATCAGGGGATCTCTCCGCAGGACGAAGGGACCAGGAGTTCAGCAGGGACTATCTCGGCCAGATACTGAAGCTGCTCCCCAAGCCCCCGCCCCAACAGCAACAGCAGGATCAGCAGCAACAGCAAAAGGAGCAACCACAGGGCCAGCAGCAGGATCAGCAGAAAGAACAGCAACAGCCTGACCAGGAAAAGCAGGAACAGCAGAATCAGCCGGAACAGCAGAAGACCGAGCAACTCCCCAAAGACATGGATAAACTTCTTGAGAAGGCCCTGCAACGCGAACGAAACCACGAAGAAGAAGTACGGGAACGGAACCGCAACATTCCCATGGCGCCCGGAGAGAGAGACTGGTAGTGCCGTCACGTTGTTTCGGGAACGATCGTATGAATGAGAAGGATCAGGGAGATGCCGCACGGAGTGCGGCCACTACATCCGGAAGGTATGTGGATGATGTAGTAGCGCCGCTGCGCGGCGCATCCGCGGTTCGTCGCCCGGTACGCGAACTGTCGTATCCCGTTTCCCACCTTCGAAGCGGGAGGGGTGCGCTTTTCACGACGCCGGTCCTCGCCTTTGCCGCGCTTTTTGCCATTTTGCAGATAGCTGTCACCGGTGCGACTGCCGAAGATCTCCAGCTTTTTGTCGAGGCAAACCGGAACCAGATCTACCTGGGCGAACCTGTCGTACTGACCGTTCGCGTAGCCGGCGCCGACCAGGGTGTCGATCCTGACCTTTCAGCCATATCGAAGGCGGGCGTGCGACTGCTGGGCAGCCACAGCGACAGCCGTGTCAGCGTGGTGGTCGTAAACGGCCGCATGACGCGTGAGGCGTTCACCGGCCGCACGTTTGCATACGAAATAGTTCCCGCCGAAACCGGCAAGTTCAAGGCCGGCCCGATCGAGATGAAGGCCGGCGGCCGTACTCTCCGGAGCGACGGACCGGTTATCGAAGTGCTTGGGATAGAGAAACAGGATGATGTGATCCTGGAGATCGCGCCATCCCGCGACTCGCTGCTTCCCGACGAATCCTTCCAGGTCCGTTTCACTGTTCTTCTCAGGATACCTGACGGCGCATCCGTGGACCCGATCCTGCCGGCAGAGCCACCTCAGTTGCTTGTTCCGTTCCTTGAGCAGGCCATTGCCGACGGGCTTGAGGGACAGGACATGCGCGAGGTCCTGGGCCAGCGTGTCACCGGAGATCCCCGCCGGCCGGGGTTCCTCATAAACAACTACACCATCCAACCTGACCCGTTTGACTTCGGGAGCATGTTCGAGATGGACCTGAGGGAGAAGCCGGCGAAGTTCCTTCTCGACCGCCGCGAAGTCGTGCGCAACGGTCGTCGCTACTACGAGTACGGCATCCAGCTCACATATACGGCGAGGCAGGAGGGCACGTTTACATTCGGTCCGGCGCAATTCAAAGGGAAACTGGTCACAAAGGTGGAGGCAGGTGCTGACGTCGGTGTACGCCCTGTATTCGCCGTCGGCCCGGCAAGGGTGGTCCGGGTGATTCCACCGCCGGAAGAGGGCCGCCCGGCCTCGTACATAGGCGTTTTTGGATCCAACCTGACTGTCGAAGCATCGCTGGACAGCCAGACATGCAACGTGGGAGATCCGCTGCAGTTCACGCTGGCATTGAAGGGTCATGTCAACTTCGCCAACGCGTTCCCACCGGCGCTGGGCGAGATCCCGGCATTCAGCAGTTCGTTCAGGGTATACGACGACACCGTCAGTTCAAAACAGTCGGGCCAGTCACGCACTTACCGCTACACAATCCGCCCGACGACGGTTGGAACGCTGGAAGTGCCTTCCATTGAGATCGCCTATTTCGACTCCGTGGGAAGGGCATATAGAACCATCCGGACACAACCTATCCCGGTGCACGTGCGGGCATCCGTGGCCATGGCTGATTCCATGATTGTTTCCGCGGCTACAAACCGTCTTTCGATCACGACTGCGTCAGAAGATGTGATCGTGACGGCGCCCGTCACGATGGTTCCAGCCGGCGCCAGCCCGGGAGCATTGTTCCCCGGTCCCTGGGTACTTGCGCTTCTGTGTTCCGGCCCCGTTGCCTATGGCCTTGTTGCCGGCGGCTCGTTCCTGTGCCGTATTGCGCCCGGGGCAAAGCGGAGGCGCAGGCGGCAACAGGCCGCCGGTATCGCAACAGCGGCACTCCGGCATATTGAGTCGCAGATCGCAGGGGACCCGGCTGGCGCCGCCAGCACAATCTACGAGGTTATCGCCGAGTTCATTGCGGCAAGATGCGATCTGGCATCCACGTCGCTCACTCCTTCCGACCTCGGACATCGCCTCGCCGCGGCAGGGATAGCCTCCGGGGACGACACCGGCTTCATGAAGGCGGCCGAACGCTGTTTCAACGTGGCATTCTCGGGAACAAGCGCGGAGCCGGAACAGGTTTCACAGGATTGCCGCACCATCGGGGATTGCCTTGCAAGGGTTGACGTCGAGACAGGGGTGGAGGCCGCATGAATGCGCGCACACACCACATGCTGAGACGCTGCCTGGTCGGACTCTTGCTGGCCGTCGTGCTGTCCCCGGCACGGGCATTTCCGGGAGATGCCGACACGCATCGATTCCTCTGGGACCAGGCCAATTCCATGATGGCAACCGCCACAACACCATCTGACTTCCGGGCAACGGCCGCAGTCTATGAGCAGCTGGTTCGGCAGGGGGTGCGGAACGGTCCTCTCTACTACAACCTCGGCACCGCCCTGCTGAAGGCCGGCCTTAACAGCGACGCGATAACGGCGTTCCGTCAGGCCGAACGCTACGAAGGCAGCACACGGGAGATTCGCAACAACATGACGCTCGCCTCCCGGAACCTGTCCGGCGACAAGGAGGCATCGCTGCCCTGGTACAGGTTCTTCCTGTTCTGGCACTACGAACTGCCGGCAGTCCACAGGGCCGTTGCGGCGAGCATCGCTTTCACTGCAATCTGGCTGGCCCTGCTGCTCATTAGACTTGGCCTGCGTTCGACGGGACAGCTCCTGGCCGGTGTCGCGGTCACGGCATTCATCCTTCTCGGTTCAAGCTGGGCCACATCATGGCACGAGGACCGCATCTCGGGACTGCCTGCAGTGGCAACACAGCAGGTGCAGGACAACCAGGCGGGGGGGACAACAAGTGGCAGGTAGGACCACATCGCGTGGGAATCGCATTGCACGGCTGTTTGCGCCGTGCCTGGCCGCAGCCGTCTGTGTCCTTGCTGCTGCTGTGGAGGCGCAGCAACCTGCTGCGTCCGTCCAGGCTGCTTTCCAGAGCGCGAGACTGAACCCGTTCCGCGATGAAGTATTCGAACTGATTCTCGAGATAGCCGCGGCGGGCATCGACATAGGCCAGGATATCGGCGTCCGCGGGCTCCCGCCACCCGACAGGCTGGTCTTCAGCCAGTTTGAGGAATTGCCAACTCAACGCGAAATGCGAGACAACGTTCTCGTATCCAAACGCCGGTTCCGGAGCACCGCAAGGGCTACGACTTCCGGAAGCATTACGCTGTCACCTGTGCTTGAACTGAAATTCGTATCACGCCGCCGCACATTCTTCGGCAACATGATGGAAGAACGTGCAGGGGATGTCCCGGTGACCCCGCTGTCTTTCAACGTTCGCGAGCTGCCGGACGGGGACAGGCCGCCGGACTTCTCCGGGACTGTCGGCAATTTCCGCTATTCCGCAGTACTGTCTCCATCGAGCGTTGCCACCGGCGAGCTGGTGACACTGCGACACACGGTCCAGGGAACAGGCTATCTCGCGCGTGCCGCTGCTCCGACATTGCCGCCTTCGCCGCTCTTCCGCATGTACACGCCGAAGATGGTGAAGGACGAGGCCGGGGTCCGGTCGTTCGAGCAGATACTCATTCCCCTGTCGACAAATGCGTCAGCCTTACCAGCAACCGGCTTCACCTTCTTTGATCCCGTTGCCGAACGGTACGTGACGGCGTTGCAGGGTCCATACCGGCTGCAATTCCACAAGGCAAGTGCCGCCCGGTTCGAGGCATACAAACCCGACACGTCCGTGGTTTCCGTTGTTGTCCAGCAGACGATGGCAAAAGGTACGGTGTTTCAGCTGCGCATCATCCTGGCTACGGTTGCGGTGCTGCTGTTTCTGGCCGGGATGGCCACGTTCATCCTCCGGCGTGGTCCGGCCCAGGCGACCATGCTCGTTGCAGCGGCATTGCTGATTGCCGGGGCATCATGGCTTGCGGGATCCCGAACGTCACCGCCCTTCACGATGGCCAGCGACGCCCCTGCACGGCTCTGTCCCGCAGAGACGGCTGAACAGACCTGCCCACTGAAGGCAGCTGAACGCGTGTGGATACGGGAAGAACACGCAGGCTGGGTGTACGCGTCGACCGGCAGTCGCGGCGGATGGGTCCGGGAAACGGCAGTACGCAGGCAGGCGGAATAGCTCACATCCCGGGATGGCCATGGACCGGGAGGCATCTCTTTGATCCTTCTGGAGAGCAAGCACTTCCCGTGGTTGTACTTGCTTTGGCAGGCTCCAGCTAATATCGTGGTGAGACGTAACCGTGAAGCAAGACAAGGCACAGAAACCGGCAACGCCCGAGGCGCAGGCATCTCCCGCGCCTGTCAACGAACCGATCACGAACGGCAGCGGGACAGAAGGCCGTTTTTTCAGCAAAGTTGACTGGAGCGCCTTCTGGACGGCGCTGACCATATCCTTTTGCGTCTATTTCTACACGCTTGCGCCGACGGTGACCCTGGAGGATTCAGGGGAACTGGCGGTTGCCTCCGACTACCTCGGCGTACCCCACCCTCCCGGTTACCCGATATGGACGATGCTGACCTGGTTCTTCACAAAAGTATTTGTGTTTGTGAAGTTCCGCGGCCAGCCGAACCCTGCGTGGAGCGTTGCGCTGTTTTCCGCCGTTTGTGGCGCCCTTGCGACCGGGATGACGGCCATGCTGGTCAGCCGGTCGGGCTTGCAGGTGCTCCAGCAGTCACGCAACACAATGCACAAGGCAAGCCACCAGGCCGAAGACATGATCTGCTGGGTCAGCGGCGTTGTGTGCAGCCTGCTGTTCGCGTTTACGCCGGTGATGTGGTCCCAGTCCGTGATTGTGGAGGTATACAGTCTCAATGCGTTCTTCCTCGTGCTGGTCTTCCTCCTGTCCTACTGGTGGATGTGCCGCCCGAGCGACCGTCTCCTGTACGTTACCGCATTCGTATTCGGGTTGGGGCTGACGAACTACCAGGTGCTGCTGCTGGCAATGCTCCCACTGGTGGTCGTAATATTTCTGCGGGACATGCTGCTCTTCCGCGATTTCTGCATCCTTGGCATTCCCTTCGCCGCCGTGGTGCTCCTTGTCGACAAAGGCATCCTGCCGCCGATTGCGCACCCTGCGCATATATCGTGCTTTGTCTACATGGCCTTGAATTTCGGGGCAATGGCTGTTGCCTACTTCGTGCTGCCGCGGGGAAAGACCGTGGCCCTCACCTTCCTCCTGGTGGAGGTGGGCCTGGCTTTCTACGTCTACATGCCGATAGTCTCCGACCTGCGCAATCCGCCGATGAACTGGGGTTACCCGCGCACATGGGAAGGGTTCAAGCATGCGATATCGCGCGGACAGTATGAGAAGATCATACCCACCGACGTCTTCTCGCACACATTCCTGGACCAGGTCGGCTCGTACCTGACCGACCTCCGCGCCCAGTTCACGTTGCCCATCGCGCTCCTTGGCTTCCTTCCCTTTACCGCGTGGCACATCAAGTTAGGGGGAAAGAAGCTGAGCGGGTTGCTGGCATCCATCGCGCTGTGCCTGGTCGCCGCGGCCATAGTGTTCGCGGAGGAGCTTGTTTTCCCGGGCGGTATTCCGTGGATGACCCGGCTCTACAAGGGGCTCATCGGCCTCGTCGTCCTTATGCTTGCCGTCGGAGGCATGGCCCTGGCCATAACGCAGGTGAAGGACCTGGTGGAACGATTGCGCGGCGGCCAGGCATCGTCGCTGTCGGAGCGTGTCACCATCGCAGCGGCCTTCCTTGCCGTGCTGTTGTTTGCCCTGGTCTACATATTCAAACTTGGCATCAACCTGATAGCCGTGACGGCCCCTCTCAGGCAGGCTAACGCCGCGCCATTCACGGGTGCCCAGCTGAGTCAGGCCGTGGGGATAGTTCTCCTTATGGTAGGTCCCTTCGCGGCTTTCATCGGCATGTTGTGGCTCATGAACCGCAAGGAGCTGGACTTCCGCATCACGGTAGACCACACGGCGCAACGCTGGATCATTGCCACCCTGTTCGGGTTTGCCGCCATGAGCCTGGTCCTCGTTGCCCTGGCCAGCCCGAAAGGCGATATCCAGGACAACTTCATCCAGCGCGTGAAGTTCATTTCCTCCCATGCCCTCTACGCTTTCTGGATCGGATACGGGCTGGTGTTCGGGCTTGCGTCCGTTGATTCGTTTTTCAAGGGCAACACAACCATCAGGTACCTGAGCCTGGCCACGGCCCTTCTATTGCCGCTGGTGCCGATCCATGAGAACTATACCAACAAGGAGCTTGTCCGGATTTCCGGCGGGGCTGAACAGAACGGTCATGATTTCGGGTGGCAGTTCGGCAACTACCAGCTTCGCGGGGCTGAGGCCATAACCGAGGAACTGAGCCCTTCCGAGGAACCGCTTCCAAATCCTGAATATCCACGCGAGATGGGGCCCGATGCCATTTTCTTCGGTGGTACCGACCCGGGGCGGTTTGTTCCCACCTACATGATCTATTCGGCCCGCGTCAGGGAGGATGTCTACCTCATCACCCAGAACGCACTGGCCGATAACACCTACATGAGCGTCATGCGTGACCTCTACGGGGATCGCATCTGGATCCCGGCCGTGCCGGACAGCGCCAAGGCCTTCCAGGTCTACGTGGAGGAAGTCCGCTCAGGCAAGAGACAGGCAAATGCCGATCTCAAGATCGAGGGCGGCCGCGTACAGGTCAGCGGCGCACTCGGGGTCATGGAAATAAACGGCATACTCTGCGAGATGATCTTCGCCCAGAACAAGTTCAAGCACGACTTCTACGTGGAAGAGAGCTACGTGATACGCTGGATGTATCCGTACATGGAACCGCACGGGCTGATCATGAAGATCAACCGCGAACAGATGGCCATGACGGACGAGATGACGCGCAACGACCTGGATTTATGGGACTGGTATACGCGAAGGCTGAACGGGGACGAGAAGTTCCGCCGGGATGTCGTTGCGCGCAAATCGTTTTCCAAGCTCCGCAGCGCCATCGGAGGCCTCTATTCATTCCGCGGCCAGCTGCACGAGGCGGATAAGGCCTTCGAAGAAGCCCGAATTCTCTACCCGCTCAGTCCCGAAGCGAATTTCCGCATGGTCCAGGAAGTGTACCTGCGGGAAGGACGCCTCGATGATGCCGAACGTCTCATGAATGATTTCGGCAAGCAGGATCCTGCAAACACCAAGATCTTCGAATTCCTCGGCCAGCTCCGGAATTTCAGGCAGATGGACCAGCGCATGCGCGAGCTCGAGGCGCTTATCCCTGACGGCAAGCTCGAGGTCAGCCAGGCGCTTGAACTGTCGGAAATCTACCTGCAGGCCGGCAACCCGCAGCGGTTCCAGGAGATGGCCGAAGGAATAATGGCCAATACAAACCTTCCCGCGCCCTACCAGTTCAGGATCGCGCAACTTCTTGACCGTGCCGGCAACATGCCGTTGGTTGTGAAGGCCCTCGATATGTGCGTCGACCGGGTTCCGCCCGACGCCCCTCCGGACATAATAATCGATATGGCACGGATGTATGCCAAGGCCCAGCGATTTGACCGGATGGGAGTGGCTCTCAAGGTCTACCTGCGGCGAATACCGACCGACTGGAAGGCATGGCTGGACCTTGCAGCGATCCAGATCAGCGCAAAGCAGAATGCCGAGGCATCCAAGTCGCTCGAACAGGCTATCAGGTGCGGCGGCCAGGAAAGCATGAACATCATCCAGCAGGATCAGCGTTTTGCGCCAATCCGCGATGCGGCATTCTCACGGGCCCAGAACATGATGGGCATACCAATGCGGTAACAGGCAACGGTCCCCCTTTGTCCAGGGCAAGCTTCAGATGGCGGAAATGACGGCGTGCCAGGGGATGAGCCGCTCTCCATCCTCGATCCGATAGGAATGACACCGTCATGGAGGGCAGAGCTCCTGCGCTGCCGCGGCCGTCCAATCACGGCAGCACCCCGCCTCCGCATTCGGTCAACAGAATACTGATGCCATAGACAGCGGCAGTCTCAACCCTCAGGACTCTCCGTCCAAACGTAACCGGGACAGCCCCCGCATCACGGGCAAGGGACAGCTCGTGTGGAGTCAGGTCACCTTCGGGCCCAATCAGCAAAGCCGCGGTTGCCAGCGACCCGCGGTCACGGACCACGTCACGCAAGGGCCTGGCCGCGGGGTCAAGCGATCCGACGAGGAAGAGATCCGCCTGTCGCCCGTCCGCCAGTGAATCGCTCAATCCCGCAACCGGTCTGACCTCGGGAACCCATGCCGTACCGCACTGCCTGGCAGCAGATTCGGCGATCCTCTGCCAGCGATCGCTGCGATTGCTCTTCTCCCCCGGCTTTACGCGGACAATTCCGCGTTCAGTAACAACCGGCCTGATCGCATAGACCCCCAGTTCCGTGGCCTTCTCCACAAGCCAGTCCATCCTGTCACCTTTCGGAACGGCCTGCAGGAGGGTCAACCTGATCGATACCTCGTTCGTGGCATGCCTGGTCTCAACCACGCGCAACGGGGCCGGCTGCCTTCTCGCGTCTCCCGGGGACTGGAGTTCGACCTCCGCTTCACGGCCTGCCCCGTCAAACACAATGGCCCTGTCGCCGGTCTTCAGGCGGAGCACATCACGCAGGTAGTGATCGAGGGCGGAATCATGCCGGATCTCCTGCTGAAGCCATTGGTCGGGCGGAACAAAACAACGGTGCATGGTTCTATGAACGGCACTCACGATTCGCGCTGGGTCTTCTTCTCGCCCATGGCCTTCTTGCGCTCGTAGAATGCCTCCACCTTGCTGTAGAACCCGGCCGCTGCCGGGTAATTGCCCTCTTCGCGCGAATCAGCAAAATCCTTCAGTGTCTTGCGCTGGCGCCCGTTCAGGTCCACCGGGACTTCCGGGTTCAGCCGCACGTGAAGGTCGCCATGCGAATAGCCTTCAACATCCGGCATACCTTTGCCTTTCAGGCGGAACACCTTTCCGGATTCCGTACCGGGGGTTATCTTCAGCACGGCATAGCCTTCAAGCGTGGGCACCTGGACGTCGCCGCCCAGCGCCGCGACCTCGAACGGAACCGGCACTTCACAAAGGAGATCCTCACCATGTCTTTCAAACAGCTCATGCGGACGGACATGCAACACAACGTACAGATCGCCCGGTTGCCCGCCCCGCAATCCACCCTCACCCTTGCCGGCAAGACGGAGCCTTGAGCCTGTATCCACTCCGGGCGGAATGCGGAGCGTGAGGCGTTTCCTGTCCTTCACGCGACCAGCGCCGTGGCATGCGTTGCAGGGACGAGTGATCACCGTACCCGCTCCGCCACAGACAGGACATGTCTGCCGCACCTGGAAGAACCCGCCGCCGGATATGACTTCGCCCCGGCCACCGCAGTGTTTGCATGTTTCCGGTTTGCTGCCGGGCGCAACCCCTGAGCCGTTGCACGACGTGCATTCTTCGCTGACAGGAAGCGTTATCTGTCGTTCGGACCCGAAAGCCGCCTCCTCCAGGTCAATCTCGAGATCGAATCGCAGGTCCGCGCCTCTCTGCGTACCATCGCGCCGTGTTGAGCGCCGCCGGCCGCCGCCACCAAATATGTCATCAAAGAACCCGCCGCCACCCTCGCCGAAAATGCTTCCGAGAATGTCCTGGAGGTCCGCGGAGTGCGTGAAATCTCGGGAGAAGTCGAATCCGCCGGGTCCGAACGAGGACCGCAGTCCTTCGTGGCCGAACTGGTCATACTGCTGCCGCTTGGAGGCGTCACTGAGGACCTCGTACGCTTCCGAGATCTCCTTGAACTTCTTTTCAGCCTCGGGATTGCCCTGGTTGCGATCGGGGTGCCACTGCATCGCAAGCTTCCGGTAGGACTTCTTGATCTCGTCGGCCGACGCAGTCTTGCTGACGCCGAGCACTTCGTAATAGTCTGCTTTTGCTGCCACTGTCTATTGTTCCTTCTGCAGGGGCGCTTGCCCACCCGGTCCGGTGGATACTCCCTGCCCGTTCTCCGCTGCGGCAGCACTGGCATCCGACGCCTTGCCGCTTGATACGACAACCTGGGCTGCCCTCAACAGACGTTCCTTCAGGAAATAGCCGCGCCGGAAGAGTTCCATGACATGATTGGACGGTACTTTCTCGGACGGCAGGTGGGATATGGCCTCCTGGCGATTGGGATCGAACTGGCCATCTCTGGGTTCGTCGAGACGCAGCCCGAAACGCCCCATCACGGCAAACAACTCGTCAATGACCAACCTGAATCCGCTCACAATCGGATGATCGGTCCCAAGATGCACCTGCGAGGACTGAAGTGCCAGGTAGGCATTGTCCAGAACCGGCAGGAGGGCCTTGAAGATGTCCTCGTTTGCCATCGTATACAAATCGTTGCGCTCACGTTGTGCCCGCTTACGGAAGTTATCGAAATCGGCCTGGAGGCGCAGAAGACGATCTGCAAGAGCCTTGTTATCCTCCTCCAGCTTCCTGATCCGATCATCCGGCAGAACCTCCAGCCCGGCAAATGGTTCCGCAGGAGGAACAGGGCCCGGCGGTACCGGTATCGACTGCACCTCGCCTGCAGCCGGCGCTGCCGGTACCGCAGGCGGGACAGCGGTTTCCGGAGTTCCCGTCTCAGGCGTGCTCTTCTTGTTTTCCTTGTGTTTCATAGCTGGCAAACTTTCAGGATAGGAACATGGGTTGTTATCGTCAACTGTTTTGCCCACCCGGCCGCGCCCCCGCATCCGGTTCAATTCCCGGGCCCTGCCCGTGGGCAAGTCTTACCGCTTGCCGCGTCCGGTGCAGCGGGGTAGTCTTGCCGCCATGATTATCTGCGTCGACATCCAGTCGGCAGTTACCCAGAGAGCCGGAATAGGACGCTATGCCCGGCAGCTTGCCGAACATCTTCCCTGTATGGCGCCGGACATGGACTTCCGCTTTTCCTACTTTGACTTCCGGGGTAACGCAAAGCCCACTGGCATCGCGTCGGACCGCTTGAATCCGGTCCGCTGGTGCCCCGGCAGCCTTGCGCAGCTGGGGTGGAAGACACTGCATTTCCCGCCTTTCGACTGGTTTGCAGGACCTGCCGACGTCTACCACTTCCCGAATTTTGTAATTCCCCCTCTCAGTCGTGGTGCGGCCGTCGTCAACATACACGACATCAGCTTCCTCAGGTACCCGGAGTTTGCCGAGGAGAAGAACCTGCGCTACCTTTCCGCCACGATCCGCGACACGGCCCGCCGGGCGTCTGCCATCATCACCGGGTCGAAATTCACGGCACACGAGATTGCCGAGTCGCTCTCTGTAGATTCGGCAAAGGTCTTCGCCATTTACAACGGGATCGGGCAGCAGTTTGCCCCCCAGGCAACCGACAGGGTAGCCGCGATGCGCAGCCGCCTTGTACTGGACAAGCCCTACCTGCTGGCCGTCGGTACCGTTGAACCCCGCAAGAACCTGCCATTCCTGTTCGAGGTGTTCGAACGCCTCACGTCCTTCGACGGGGAACTGGTTATTGCCGGCATGCCCGGGTGGAAGAACGAGCCTATCATAGAGAGGATGAGGCAGTCACCGCGGGCCGGGTCGATCAAGTGGATTCGCTACGTTGAGGATGCCGACCTGCCCCTGCTCTATGCCGGCGCCGAATGTTTTGTGATGTCTTCCCACTACGAGGGATTCGGTTTCCCGCCGCTGGAGGCCATGGCATGTGGAACGCCGGTGGTGTCATCCTCCGGCGGGTCCCTCACGGAAGTACTCGGCAACGCGGCTGTCGTGTTGCACCATTTCGAGGCAGACGGATGGGTGGAGGCCATAGGCAGGATGCTTGCCCATGACAACGTGCGGCAGAGGCTGGTGGAACAGGGCCGCAGGCATGCCGCAAAATTCACCTGGCAGGAGACAGTTAGAAAGACACTCGAAGTGTACCGGCAGGTTGCGGTAAGCGGGGGTAGACCGGCATGAGGATAGCCATCGATGCCCGCTGGATTTTCCCCCAGATATCCGGCATAGGCAACTACACGCGCCAGTT
>Ga0172371_10001655_pt1 | contig 35486 bp, 30 predicted proteins | sample Lak12m_FD_114543 | JGI IMG/M metagenome (GOLD analysis project Ga0172371, IMG submission 114543) | Freshwater microbial communities from Kabuno Bay, South-Kivu, Congo - kab_022012_12m | ecosystem: Environmental > Aquatic > Freshwater > Lake | place: Democratic Republic of the Congo: South-Kivu... | reverse complement strand
GTCAGCCTCCCTCCGACCGTGCTGAATCCTTCAGAGGGAGGCTACGGCCTCGGCCTGCGTCCCTCGCCGCAGGACGCCCTGTACACGCCGCCGGCGAGGGGCGGCCGCACGGCGGCGGCGGACGCTGCGGCGGCCTCCTACGACCTGCGCAGCCTGGGCCGCGTCAGCTCGGTCAAGGACCAAGGCAGCTTCGGTACGTGCTGGGCCTTTGCGTCCTGCGGTTCGCTCGAGTCCGCCCTGCTGCCGGGAGAGGCCTGGGACTTCTCCGAGGACAACATGGTCCTGCAGAGCGGCTTCTTCTCGGGCGGTGGCCTCTATGCCGCCGGCGGCAACATCTGGATGGCGGCGGCCTATCTCACGCGCTGGGGCGGGCCGGTGACCGAGGGTGACGACGCCTATGGCGACAACAGTACGCCCAGCGGATTGCGCCCGCGCAAGCATGTCCAGGAAGTCGTCATGGTCCCCAAGCGCGCGTCGGCCACGGACAACGCCGCCATCAAGGACGCCGTCGTCCGGTACGGCGGCGCCTACGTTTCCATGGGCTGGTACGGCGACTCCTCCGGCTCCCAGTACTACAGTGCTGCGAACGCCGCCTACTACTACAACGGTACGGACAGCACGAACCACGGCGTGCTCATCGTGGGCTGGGACGATGCGTACCCCGCCTCGAAGTTCGCCACGACGCCGCCCGGCAACGGTGCCTTCCTCATCAAGAACAGCTGGGGGCCGGCGTGGGGCAGCGGCGGCTACTTCTGGGCCTCCTATTACGACACCGACCTCGGCCGCACCCGCGAGATGGCCGTGTTCAACGGCTCCCAGTCCACGTCCAACTACGACGGCGTGTACCAGTATGACCCGCTGGGTGATTGCGAGGCCTGGGGCTTCTCCAGCACCACCGGCTGGCTGGCCAACATGTTCACGGCCCAGAGCAACTCGTCGATGAGCGCCGTGGGCTTCTACGCCCTGGCTCCCGGCACGTCGTATGAGGTCTACACGGGCACTTCGCTCGCGACCAAGACCCTGAAGGCGAGCGGCACGTTTGCCATGATGGGCTATCACACGGTGGCGATCCCGTCCCCTGTCGCCGTCACCGGCGGCAAGAAGTTCGTTGTGGCCGTCAAGGTCACCACCCCGGGCGTCAGCTACCCGATCGCCTTCGAGGCCCCGTTCACCGGCTACTCCGACGGGGCCCGGGCCAACGCGGGTGAGAGCTACGTGAGCTCGAACGGCACATCCTGGACCGACATGACGTCCAACGTCGCCAACGCCAACGTGTGTCTCAAGGCGTACACCACGTCCACCACGCTCCCGGTGCCGGGTGCCCCGACGATCTCCAGCTTCTCCCCTACGTCGGGTCTCATCGGCGCCGGTGTCACCCTGACCGGGGCCAACTTCAGCGGCGCCACCGCGGTCAAGTTCAACGGCACGAGTGCCGCCTTCACGGTCGTGAGCTCGACCCAGATCACCGCCACGGTGCCGGCCGGGGCCACGAGCGGCACCATCGCCGTCACCAACGCCAGCGGCACCGGTGTCAGCTCGTCGAGCTTCGTGGTCACCACGAAGCTGCCGGCCAACGTGCCCGTGATCACCGGCTTCAGTCCCACGTCGGGCGGCTACCGCACCGTGGTCTCCATCGCCGGCAAGGCGTTCACCGGAGCCAGCAAAGTCACATTCAACGGCGTGTCTGCGCAGTTCTACATCTCCAGCGACACGGCCATCCGCGCGTCGGTGCCGAGGGGCGTCACCACCGGCCCGATTGCCGTGACGACGCCTGACGGCACGGCCGTGAGCGCCACCAACTTCACCGTCGGCACGGTCACGCCGCCGCCGGCCCCGACCATCTCCGGCATCGCTCCGACCTCCGGCCCGGCAGGGACGGCGGTCACCATCACCGGCACCAACTTCTCCGCCGTGAGCGCAGTGAGGTTCAATGGCGTCGGCGCCTCGTACAGCGTGGTCAGCTCGACCCGCATCAACGCCACCGTCCCTGCTGCCGCCTCCACCGGTGCAGTCACCGTCACCACGAGCGGCGGCACGGCCACCGGTCCGGCGTTCACGGTCACCGACCTGCCGCCGGTCCCCACGATCGCGTCGTTCGCCCCCCCGTCGGGCGTCGTCGGCACGCTGGTCACCATCGCGGGTGCCAACTTCACCGGCGTCACCGCGGTCAGGTTCAACGGAACCGTCGCCGCCTACACCGTCGTGAGCTCCACCCAGATCACCGCCACGGTGCCCGCTGGAGCCACCAGCGGCACCGTCACCGTGACCACCGGCGGCGGCACTGCCACGAGCGCTGACAGCTTCACCGTCGTCGTGCCGGTACGGGGAGCGCCGTTCATCACCTCTTTCAGCCCCGTCTCGGGCAAGCCCCGCAGCTATGTCACGCTCACCGGGGGCAACTTCACGGGGGCCACGCAGGTCACCATCGGCGGCGTCTCGGCGCCGTTTCTGGTGTCGAGTGCCACCAGGATCCGGGTGTCGGTGCCGATGGGCGCCAGGACCGGCCTCATCACCGTCACCACGCCGCTCGGTACGGCCACCAGCGTGGCGACGTACTTCGTGCTCTGACGCGACGGCCGCGGCGGGGTGGTCCCTGCAGGGACCACCCCGCCGCGGCTTTTTTCGTGCAGGAGCGTGAGCGACACTCTCTCGCCGCGGCTCGGTCGCCACGGAGGCGTTCCCCGCGGCCCGGCGGCGCGTCTCTGGAACAGAGATCCCGCCGGACTCCATCCCAGCGCTCAGCCGGCCCCCGTTCGGCGTGCTAAGGTTTCGTGGTCGGCGACGTTCCTAAGGTCGAGGATGGCTGTCAAACCTGACGATACGCGTTTGACTTCCCGCCGCCCCAGGCTGTCCGTGGTCGAGGACGGGGCGCGCACCCAGCCACGCCAGGATGCGCGGCTCGTGGCGGCGCTCCAGGCCGAGCGTCCGGAAGCCTTCGACGAGCTCGTCGTCAGCTACCAGAACGCCGTGTTCAACCTCGCCTACCGCCTCGTGCGCGACCGTGAGGAAGCGCGCGACGTGGCCCAGGACGTCTTCCTGAAGGCGTACAAGCGCATCCCGCAGATGGAGGGCGACCTGCACCTGTGGGCCTGGCTCCACCGCGTCACGGTGAACACCTGCTGGGACCACCTGCGTGCCGCCGGCCGGCGGCCGGTGCCGGCGGAGGACGCGGAGGAGCTGGCCGGCGCCGTGCAGGGCGATGAGGGCGAGCGTCGCGAGCTGGCCCGGCTCTTCTCCGACAGCCTCGCCCGGCTCTCGCCGCGCCAGCAGGCGGCGCTCGTGCTCAAGGATGTGCACGGGCTCACGCACAACGACATCGCCGACACGCTCGGCATCTCCCGAGCGTCGTCCGAGATACTGCTGTTCCGTGCCCGTCACTCCTTCCGGCGGGCCTACAGCGCGCTCGTCGCCGAGGAGCAGGAGGCCCACGTGTGTCGGTACGCGGAGCGGTCTGCCGCCGCCGCCGTCGGCGGTCGCCTGAGCCTCTCTCAGCGTCGCCGCGTGCTGGAGCACGCGCAGACCTGCGAGCGCTGCCGCGACGTGGTCGCCGCATGGCGGCGCGGCAGTCACGCGGGGCTCGCCCTGGCGCTGCCGTTCGTGGCGGCGCCGCATCTGTTCGGCGCGCACGCCGGTCTCACGGCCGCCGGCGGCGCCGGCCTGGCCGGTGCCGAGACAGGCGCCGCGGCCGGGAGCGGGGCGGCCGGCGGAGGGGCGGCCGCGTCGACCGCGGCTGCAGCGTCTTCGAGCGGCGCCGCCTCGGTCGCCGCGCCGTTGCTCGGCGCCGGCGCCACGTCGGGTGCCGCTTTCGGCACGGCCGGTGCGGCCGCCAAGCTCGCCGGCCTCGGGGTCGCCAAGGTCGCGGCCGTCGTCCTCGTGGCGACCTCGGTCGCCGCGTACGGCGGCGCTCAGGCCGGCAGGCTCGCCGGCGCGGCGCCGGCGCAGCCTGTGCCTGTCGTCGCGAGCGCCGCTCCGCCGGCCGCGCACACCCCGGTGCCGGTGCCCTCGCCGTCCGGCGAAGCGGCGCGAGAAGCATCCGCCCCGGGGGCCCAGACCGTGGACGTCGAGTCCCTCCGCGGCAGGCTCTGCCTGCTCCGGCGCGCGGCCGTGCTCACGGGTGATCCGAGCCTCGCCGCGCAGGTGCAGCAGCTCGGCCTGCTCCTCGCCGCCGGCGCCCCGGTCGGCCCTGACGTGCTGCGCGCCTGGAACACCACCGCGCGAGAGGCCATGCGCATGCTGCGCGCCATCGGCGGCGGCGGCCGCGGCCGCGGCGACCACCGCACGCAGTCGCTCGCCGTGCTGGTCAAGGGGGCGCAGGCGCGTCTCGCCATGGCCTCCCTCCAGGGCAGCGGCTCACGGAAGGGCTCCAACGCGGCCGCCGCCGGCGCCGAGGCCGTCTCGCGCGCGTCGTCCGGCGGGGCGGGTGGATCCAGCAAGCTGGGGGCCGGGTCCACGGGCGGCGCCCCGGACGAAGCGCCGCCGTCGGCGGTCGACCCGTCCGCCGAGCTGGGTGGGATGCGTGACGCCACGCCGGATGTGGAAGGCGGCTCGAGCACATCGCCGTCCGGCGAGCTTCCCTCCGTGAAGAAGCCGGTGAGCCCGGTCGCACCGGCGGGCTCCGGCGGCAAGCCGCAGGGCGGCACCGCGGCCCAGTAGGCCCCCGTCAGGCCCCGGGTCCGCCGGGGCCGCTCACGACGCTGCCGGCGGTCTCTCCGCCGTCCATCACGATCACCGACCCTGTGAAGTACGCGGCCTCGTCCGACGCCAGGTAGGCGAACAGGCCGGCCACCTCGTCCGGCGTCGCGTGCCGCCCCAGGGGTATGCGCTCGTTCACCGCGGCGAGCATGTGCGGCGAGTACTCCGCCTCCTGCATCGGCGTGAGCACGTAGCCCGGGCACACGGCGTTCACGCGCACCGACGGCGCCCACTCCAGCGCCAGCGAGCGCGTCAGCGCCACGATGCCGGCCTTGGCCGCGTTGTAGTCGGCGTAGTAGCGGTAGCCGAGCAGGGCGTTCGTGGAGGCCGTGAACAGGACGACCCCGCCGCCGGCCGCGAGCATGCGGCGGGCGGCGGCCCGGGCCGTCCAGAAGGCCCCGTCGAGGTCGGTGCCCACCACTCGGGCCCACTGTCCGGGAGTGATGTGCAGCGCCGGACTGCGTTCACTGACGCCGGCGTTGGCGACGAGCACATCGAGGTCTCCGATCTGCGCGAAGACCGCCTCCACCTGGTCGTGATCGGCGACATCGCACACCGTCACGCCCGGCCCGGGCGTGCGCGCCACGACGACCACCTCGCAGCCTTCTTCGCGAAAGCGCGCCGCGGTGGCCGCCCCGATGCCGCTGGTGCCGCCGGTCACGATCACGCGCTTGCCTGCCAAGCCTCTCACTGCCCCTCCTCGCCCATGGACCCGCTCGCGGTCGGCGGCGACGCCGCTGCCGCCACGAGGGCGGCGTCCGCCCGGTGCCTGTATCCTACCGGGGTGAGCGCCTCCTCCAGAGAACCGTCCTTCATCGGCGTCGTCAGCGACACGCACGGCTTCTACGACCCGAAGCTCGACGAGGTCTTCGCAGGGGCCGTCCACATCGTCCACGCGGGCGACGTGGGTGCAGGCGTCATGCCGCGCCTGCGCGCTCTCGCGCCGCTCACCGTGGTCGCCGGCAACACCGACCTGCCGGGATCTGTCGAGGCCGAGCTCGCGTGGGAGGAGCTCGCGGCGGTCGAGGGCCGGCGCATCGTCGTCTGCCACATCGGCGAGAGCCTCATGGGGCGGCACGACCCGGTAGCTGAGGGTTTCGACCTGGTGGTCAGCGGCCACACGCACATCGCGAAGGTGGAGTGGAGGGGGGACACGCTGTTCCTCAACCCGGGCTCCGCGGGCCGCGCCAGGTTCGGCAAGCCGCGCACCTGCGCGACGGTCTTTCTCGAGGAACGCCTGAGACCGCAACTCGTCGCGCTCGACTGACCTCCGGCGCCTCATGTCGCGCGGTCCGCAGGTCGATTCCTGTTCATGCCGGACGACCCGCTCCGTGCCGTGTTGGGGGCGCGCCGCACGTTGGCCCGCGAAAGGGGCAGCCAGGACGACGAGGACTGCGCGCGTCCTTCATCGCCCCGGCCTCATCTGCGGATGCCTCGGCACGGCCGCGGCCTCGGCTGCCCAGCTCGCAGGAGCAGGGCGCGCCGCGGGCGCGGCGACAGGTAGGGTGGCCGTCAAGCCCGGCAAGCCGGCGGCGCTCGCCCCGGCGGGCTCGGTGACCAACGCCATGCCGACCTTCACCTGGAAGAAGGCCACACGCGCCGCCGGCCACGAGGGATCGCGTCTACGACGGCACCGACCAGGTCCTTTCGCGCAGCGGCATCCGCGGGCTCTCGTGGACGAGCCGGCTCGCCTTGCCCGCGGGAGCCGACCTGACCTTGCGTGTGCGCGGTGTCCGTTTCGGCAGGGCCGGGGCGTGAAGCGCACGTCTGGCGTTCCGCATCGAGTCGCTCAGCCCGGCCAAGGCCATCACCTCGTTCAGCTTCCAGGGCCTCACTCCGGGCGCCGTCGGCACAGCCGGTGAGGGCGCACACGCGGTCGTCGTCAGTGTGCCGTCGGGGACCGACGTCACCCATCTGGTGGCGACGTTCACGACGACGGGCAGCGCGGTCGCCATCGCCGGCACGCCCCAGGAGAGCGGCGTCACGGCCGACGACTTCACCAACGCGGTGACCTACCGCGTCGCAGCCGCCGACAGCTCGACGCGGGACCACGTGGTGACCGTGACGACCGCCGGCCTGGCCGTGGGCGACGCCTACGAGGGCGGTGTCATCGCCTGCATCTACCGGTCCGGCGATCCCGGGTACGTCGCAGGCGAGACCCGCGGCCTTGTCGCGGCTACCGGTGACCTCGCCGACACAGTGTGGAGCAACGTACCGGCGACGGCCGCCGGGAGTACGGGCACGGCCATCGGGTCTGGCGCCGCCAGCACCGCGGCCATCGTCGCCCAGTCGGGCTGCGCCGCCGGCGCCGCCTACGCGTGCTACCACTCCAGCGGCGGCGGCCACAGCGACCGGTACCTGCCGAGCGAGGACGAGCACAACAAGGTCTGGGAGAACAGCGGTGCGCTCGGCGGGGCGGCGCTCACCTCCGCGACGTACTGGACCTCGAGTGAGTACACAGCGCCGGGGGCCTGGCTCCAGAGCTTCGCCGGTGGGGGCCAGAGCACCGACTTCAAGAGCAGCTCGTGCGCGGTGCAGGCCGTGCGATCGTTCTGACGTCCGCGCGTGCGAATCGGCGAGTGGGGCGCGGGGGCGAAAGCCCCCGCGCGCGTCGCTTCGTCACCGGCGCGCCGCCCCCCTCATGACGTCGTAGGCGGCGAGCGCACGGGCGCGAGCCTCGCCGTGATCCACGATCGGCTCCGGGTACGTGCGCCCGGGCTCGATGCCGCCGGTCGCGAGCGTGAGCGGCCCGGCCAGCCACGGGCCGTGGATGTCCCCGGACTCGAGCCCGGCCAGCTCCGGCACCCAGCGCCGCACGTAGGCGCCGTCGGGATCGTGGCGACGGCCCTGGGTCACCGGGTTGAACATGCGGAAGTACGGGGCCGCGTCCGCCCCCGAGCCGGCCACCCACTGCCAGCCGAGCGCGTTGTTGGCCACGTCGGCGTCCACGAGCGTGTCCCAGAACCACTCCTCGCCGAGACGCCAGGGCAGCAGAAGGTGCTTCACGAGGAACGAGGCCGCGACCAGACGGGCGCGGTTGTGAAGCCACCCGGTCGTCCACAGCTCGCGCATACCGGCGTCGACGAGCGGGTAGCCGGTGAGGCCGCGCCGCCAGGCGCGGAGCGCGGCCTCCTCCTCGCGCCAGGGAAAGCGCTCGAACTGCTCGTGCAGCGGGCGTTCGGGCGTGGACGGGAAGTGGCGCAGCAGGTGGTGTCCGAACTCGCGCCAGCCGAGCTGGCGCAGGAAGGCGCCGGCGGAGCGGCTCAGGCTGGGCGCGTGAGCTTCGTCCCGCCCGGCCGGCGCGACCGCCGCCTCCATCTCGAGGCCGGCCTCCGAGAGTCGGCCGGCGACCGCGTCCCGGACCTGCCGGGCCGTCAGCTCGCCCCAGTGCAGGTGCGGCGAGAGGCGCGACGTGCCGGTCTCCGCGACGAGGTCGCGGGCGGTCGCGTAGCCGGTCAGGCCGCGGTCGACGAAGGCCTCGAGCGCCGCGTGGGCGCCCGCTTCGCCCGGCCGCCAGACCTCGGCGAAGCCGGCCGTCCACCGGAGCGCTGTCCGGCGGCACAGCTCCGCAGGCGTGACCGGCCGCGGCTCCGCCGGCGGGCGCGGCGGCCGCGGGAGCTGGTCCGGGACGGCGCTCGCGTCTCCTGCGGCCTCTCGCGCGTCGCTCGAACGCGCTCCGCCGTCGGGCCGGCCGAGGCAGGCTCGCCAGTAGGGCGTGAAGACGGTGTACGGCCGGCCGTCCTTCGTCAGCGGTCCGGCCGGATCGCGCAGCAGGTTGCCCGAGGGCACCAGCACCGTCTCGACGCCTGCGGCGCGCAGGCGGCGCGCGACGGCGGCGTCGTCCGCAGCCTCCTCGGGCTCGAGCCCCGCGGCCCACACCACGGTGCGGGCAGCCACGGCCGCTGCCAGCTCCGGGATCAGCGCGGCCGGGTCGCCGTCGTGCACCGCGAGCCGCGAGCAGCGGCGCCGAAGGTCGTCGTCCAGCGCCGCGAGCGAGCGCGCCAGCCACCAGCGGGCGGCCGCGCCGGGCGCCCAGACGCGGCGCTCGCGCGGCTCCCAGACGAACACGGGCAGCAGGCGGCCCTGCGCGCCCACGGCGCGGCCCGCCGCCTCATCCAGCGCCGCGTTGTCCGCCAGGCGCAGGTCGCGGCGCAGCCAGAGCAGCACGACGCCCCCAGCTCGTCCGTCCATTGGAGCGCTCCTCCGTTCAGGCCACTTCGTCGCGGCCAGTGTAAGCCGGGGTATATCCACTCTGGAACCCCTACCGCCCCGTGGAGGACCGGCATGACCACGCACCCGCCAGTCACCATCTACTCGCTCACCACCTGCGGTTGGAGCAAGAAGACCAAGGCGTTCTTCAAGCAGCGCGGCGTCGAGGCCTTCGTCATCGAGTACGATATGGCCGGCCCCGACCTGCAGCGCAAGATCTCGGACGAGATGCGCCGGCACGGCGCCGACGGGTTCCCGTTCGTCAAGATCGGCAGGCACGTGGTCAAGGGGTACGACCCGAACACGTTCGAGCGGCTGCTGACGGCCGCCTGAGCGACGGCGCACTACGGAGGGCGGACGACGTGATGACCGAGCAGACCAAGACGGTGGAGCTGTACACGCTGAGCACGTGCCCGTGGTCACGCTCGACGAGGGCGTTCCTGGACGAGCGCGGCGTCGTGTACGCCTACGTGGACTACGATCTCGCGGACGCCCACGAGCAGGGCCGCATCCGCGAGGAGATGATCGCCAGGGCGGCGGCGGCGTTCCCGTTCGTGAAGATCGACGATGAGTTCATCGTCGGCTACAACCCGGACGCGTTCGCCAGGCTGCTGGGCCTGGAGGCCTCCTCGTCCGCCTGACCGAGGCCGCAGCCGGGAGGCTGCGCAGCGGCCCCTGAGCGGCCCCCCGATCTGTCAAGCGACGCACGCGTCCGTGCGGCGGCGGTCACGTCAGACGGTGGGGAAGAAGACTGGTCGGGGTGGGCGGATTTGAACCGCCGACCTCTCGGTCCCGAACCGAGCGCTCTACCAAGCTGAGCCACACCCCGACGCGGAGAGGGATTGTATAGGAAGGCGGACGGGCACGCTACCGGGCATCGCCCGCGCCGCCCGCCGGTTCAGATCGCCGGGCCGCGTCCGCCGGCGCCGGCCCCCACCGTGCGCCCGAGCTGCCGCAGCAGCGCCATGAGGCTCGCGTTGATGGCCTCTGCGGTCTCATGCACGGCCGCCTTCTCCGGGTAGATCTCGTACTTCCGGCGCTCGTCGACCGGCGTCAGGTTGGGCATCACCACGTTCGCGCCGCGCTGCAGGCCGTGTGCGCGCCCGGCCGCCCTGTCGATCAGCGACAGCGCGGTGGTGGCGGGCAGGTTGGCGTCGGGCCGCGCCAGGCGCGTGAGGGCGAGCACCTTGCAGGTCATCAGCTCGCTGTTGGGCGCCTGGTCCGGCGGCCAGTCGCCTGCGGCCTGCCGCCTCTCGAACTCCTGCCCCAGAGGCGTGGCCGGGTGGGGCAGATACGGCCCCAGACCGATCATGTCCATGTCGAAGCCGCGGAACAGCTCGATGTCGTCGGCGATGCTCGAGACGGTCTGCCCAGGGATGCCGACCATGATGCCGGTGCCGGCCTCGAAGCCGAGCTCCTGCAGGCGGCGCAGAATGGCCAGACGGTCGCTGATGCGGCCGGGCAGGTCGGGGTGGATGCGGCGGTAGAGCTCGGCGTCGGAGGTCTCGAAGCGCAGCAGATAGCGGTCGGCGCCGGCCTCGCGCCAGGAGACGAGGTCTTCGTCCGGGCGTTCGCCGAGGCTGAGCGTGATCGCGGAGATGGTGGTCTCGGCGCGGATGCGGCGCAGCACACCGGCCATCCACTCGCTCTCGATGCCGTAGTCTTCGCCCGACTGGATGACGAGCGTGCCGTAGCCGAACTCTGCGGCACGGCGGGCACAGGCCAGGACGACGTCCGCGGAGACGCGGTAGCGCTCGACCTCGCGGTTGGCGGCACGGATGCCGCAGTAGGTGCAGCCGCGCACGCAGTAGTTGCTCACCTCGATGAGGCCGCGAAGGTGCACTGCGTCGCCTACGTAGCGGCGACGCGTCTCGTCGGCCGCGGCCCACAGCGTCTCGAGCCGGGCCTTGTCCTGCTCGCGCAGCCAGTGCTCGACGGCCTCGCGCGTGAGCGCGTCGGCGACGCCGAGGGGCGGGGGAGACGAGGCGCTGCTCATCGGGCGTGCTCCCGGCCGCGGACTTCGCCTGCGGGAGCGCGTGCGGTGCCCGTCAGCACAGGTCGTCGACGGCCGCGTTCTCGGGCAGGCCGGCCGTGACCGGCTCCGCCGGCAGGTGGCCGGCCCGCCGCTCTCGCGCCGCCCGCACCGCCTCGAGGGCGCCGGGGAAGGGCTGCAGCGCGCGCTCGAAGATGCCCAGGCTGAAGGCGATCACGAGGCCGTAGTTGGTGATCGGCACGCCCTGCTGACGGCAGCGCATGATGCGCCCCAGCATCGCCCTGCGGTTGAAGGTGCAGGCGCCGCAGTGAATCACGAGGTCCCAGCGCGAGAGGTCCTCGGGGAAGTCGTGGCCCTGCATGTGCTCGATGTTGAGCTTGCCGCCCACGTACTGCGTGAGCCAGCGCGGGATCTTGACGCGGCCGATGTCCTCGGCGATGGGGTGGTGGCTGCACGCCTCTGCGATGAGGATGTTCGCCCCGCTCTTCAGGTCGTCGACCGCGAGGGTGCCCTCGACCTGGCTCACGAGATCGCCCTTGAAGCGGCTGAACAGGATGCTGAAGCTCGTCATGGGCACGTCGGGCGGCGTGTCGGCCGCAACCTTGAGGAACGCCTGCGAGTCGGTGACCACGAGCCGCGGCGGCCGGTTCAGACGCTCGATGGCGTTGCGCAGCTCGCGCTCCTTCACGACGAGCGCCATGGCGTCGCTGTCCATGAGGTCGCGGATGCTCTGCACCTGAGGCAGGATCAGGCGCCCGCGTGGCGCCTCCTTGTCGATGGGCACCACCAGCACGGCGAGCTCGCCGGTGTTCACGAGGTCGCCGAGGATGGTGGGGTTGTCGATGAAGTCGGGCGGGGCCGCGTCGAGCAGCGCCTGGCGGAAGTCCAGCACGCCGCGGCCTTCGCTGGCCGCCGTCAGGACCGGCCTGAGCTTGAGCGCCTCCAGGCGCGGCACCGGAGCCGGGCGGCTCACAAGGTCGCTCTTGTTGAACACCACGACGACCGGGGTCTTGCGCTCGAGGAGCTCGTCCAGGATGCCGTTCTCGAACTCGCCCCAGCTCCCGGCCTCGGTGACGAGCACGCCGAGGTCGGTGCGGTCAAACACCTGCATGGTGCGTTTCGCGCGCAGCTCGCCGAGGGCGCCGACGTCGTCGATGCCGGCCGTGTCGATGAACAGCACCGGCCCCAGCGGCAGCAGCTCCATCGGCTTCTCGACCGGGTCGGTGGTCGTGCCGGCGAAGTCGCTGACGATGCTGACCTGCTGCCGCGTGATGGCGTTGAGCAGGCTCGACTTGCCCACGTTGCGGCGGCCGAAGATGCCCACGTGCAGCCTCATGCCCCTGGGTGCGTCCATCAGGCCCATGCGGGCACCTCCACGGTTCGTCTCGTCGTCGCCGGTCCGACGGTCATCACGCCTCCACCGAGCCTCCGCGCGCCTGGGGCGTGCCGAGGCGGCAGACGGCCTCGGCCGAGAGCAGCTCGTCGTAGTGCTCGGCCGTCACAAGACCGCGGGCCAGCACGACATCGTGGATGCTCCGCCCCGTCTCCGCGGCCTCGCGCGCCACCGCTGAGGCCGCCTCGTAGCCGATCTCGGGCACGAGGGCGGTGGCGGCGGCGCTGGAGGCGCGCACGTACGCCGCACAGCGCTCCTCGTCGGCCTCAAGGCCCTCCACGCAGTACCTGCGCAGGATCTCGCAGCTGCGGGCCAGCAGCGAGAGGCTCTGCAGCAGGCAGTCGGCGACGAGCGGCAGAAAGGCGTTGAGCTCCAGGCTGCCGAGCCCGCAGGCGGTGGCGATGGTGGCGTCGTAGCCGGCCACCAGGAGCGCCGCCTGGCTCACGGCCTCGGGGATCACGGGGTTCACCTTGCCGGGCATGATGCTGGAGCCGGCCTGCCGTCGCGGCAGGCGGATCTCGCTGAGCCCTGCTTCGGGGCCCGAGCTGAGCAGGCGCAGGTCGCCGCAGATCTTGAGCAGTGTCATGGCGTGCGCCTTGAGGATGCCCGAGACCTCCACGAACACGTCGGTGTTCTGCGTCGCCTCGGTGAGGTTCTCGGCGCGCGCGAAGCCGATGCTCGTGAGCTCGCGCAGCTGGTCCACGACGCGGAAGATGTACTGCCGCGGCGCCGCGAAGCCGGTGCCGATCGCCGTGCCACCGAGGTTGACCACCCTGAGGCGCTCCTCGCACTTGTAGATGCGCCAGCGGTCGCGGTTGAGGGCCTCGGCGTAGGCGCCCATCTCGCGGCCGAGCGTGGTGAGCACCGCGTCCTGGTACTGGGTGCGGCCCACCTTCACCACGTGCCCAAGCTCCTGCTCCTTGGCCTGGAACGCCTCCTGCAGGGCCACGACCTGCTCCTCCAGCCTGTGGAGCAGCTCGATGGCCGCCAGGCGCAGGGCCGTGGGGTACGTGTCGTTCGTGCTCTGGTGCAGGTTGATGTCGTCGGCGGGGGAGACGCGCTCGTAGGACCCGAGCGGCTCGCCGAGGAGTTGCAGGGCGCGGTTGGCCAGCACCTCGTTGACATTCATGTTGGTGCTGGTGCCGGCCCCGCCCTGCAGACGGTCCACGACGATCGCGGCCGCGAGCCGGCCGTCGGCGAGCTCGCGGCAGGCGCGCGCGATGGCGTCGGCCTTGGCCTCGTCGCCGGCCCAGACTCCGAGGGCGCGGTTGGTCAGCGCACAGGCGAGCTTGACCGCGCCGAAGGCGCGCGCCAGCTCGCCGTGCACCGGCTCGCCGGCGAGCGGGAAGTTCTCGAGCGCACGCTCGGTGTGGGCGCCGTGCAGGCTCTGCACCGGCACGGCCACCTCGCCGAGCAGGTCGTGCTCGCTCCTCGTACCGTCCTCCATGTGCCGCCCGCGCGCCCCGGCTCAGGCGTCGTGGCCGAAGACCATCTTCTTGACGTCGACGCCCTCGACGGCGTTGAGCCTTTCCGCCATGGCGTCGGCGTCGGCCTCGCTGCCATAGAACTCGATGAGCACGATGCCGCTCGGCGAGCAGAGCTCCTCGCCGACGTCGTGCAGCCCGACGCGCGTCTTGATGTTGCAGCCGTACTCGCTGAAGACCTTCTGCACCGGCACGGCGTCGTTGAGCCGGTCGGTGACGTGGATGCCGAGAATGACGTGGTCGTCCTGCATGGGTGTCCCTTTCGTGATCGCGTCGCTCAGCAGAGGATGTCGCGCCCGCCTGCCCGCACCTTGGTCAGCATCTTCTCGGTGTGCTCGCGGCGAATGGGGTCCATCTCGGCGACCGTCTCGGCGATGAGCTTCTCGCCGACCGCGCGCGTGCTCTCGGTGCCGTAGTCGAGCAGGTACTCGAGGAACGTGCTCAGCGCGTTAGGGTCGCAGTGGTGCTTGATGTCACCGGGCTTGGCGAGGTCCATGAAGTCCATGCCCGTGCGGCCCAGGCGGTAGCAGGCGGTGCAGAACGAGGGGATGTAGCCGAGCTCCGCGACGTCGCGGATGACCTCGTCCAGGTTGCGGTGGTCGCCGAGCTGGAACTGGGCGGCGTCGAACTTCTCGTCCTCTTCGTAGCCGCCGGGGTTGGTGCGGCTCCCGGCACTGATCTGGCTCACGCCGAGGGCGAAGGTCTCGCGGCGCAGGTTGGCCGTCTCGCGGGTGCTCATGATCATGCCGGTATACGGCACCGCCAGACGCAGGATGGCGACCAGCTTGCGGAAGTCCACGTCGCTCACCGGCATGGGCGGCTCCTCGGCCATGGAGCTGCCCGAGGCCGGCTCCAGGCGCGGCATGCTGATGGTGTGCGGGCCGACGCCGTAGGCGCGCTCGAGCTCGCGGATGTGCTGCAGCAGGGCGAGGATCTCGAAGCGCCAGTCGAACAGGCCGAACAGCACGCCGATGCCGACGTCGTCGATGCCGGCCTCCATGGCGCGGTGCATGCCGGTCACGCGCCAGTCGTAGTCCTTCTTCTTGCCGCCCACGTGCACGCGGTGGTACGTGTCGCGGTGGTACGTCTCCTGGAAGAGCTGGTAGGTGCCGATGCCGGTCGCTTTGAGGTCGTGGAACTGCTCCACGGTGAGCGGCGCCACGTTGACGTTGACGCGACGGATCTCGCCGTTGCCGCGCTTGACGTCGTAGATGGTCCGGATGGAGTCGAGGACGTAGCCGAACCCACCCTGCTTGGGGTAGGACTCGCCGGCCACCAGCAGGATGCGCTTGTGACCCTGGTCGACGAGCAGCTCGACCTCGTGGCGGATCTCCGCCTGCGTGAGGGCGCGGCGCTTGAGCTCCTTGTTCCTGACGCGGAAGGCGCAGTACAGGCAGTCGTTGCTGCACAGGTTGCTGATGTAGAGCGGTGCGAACAGCACGAGGCGCGATCCGTAGATGGCGTCCTTGCAGTCCTTCGCCGTCGCGAACAGCTCGCCGAGCAGCTCCGGGTCGCTCACCGAGCTGAGCACGGCGACCTCGTCCATGTCCAGGCCGCCGAGCTCGCGCGCCTTGGCAAGGATCTCGCGCACGCGCGCCGCGTCTTTGGTCGCCGCCGCCTGCAAGGCGTCGTCGATGACGCGTTCGTCGATGAAGCTGCCGGTCTCCACTACTGCCCCGCTCATGTGTGTCACGCCCTCTCTGGGTCTGGCGGCGTGTACGCGCACTCGGCCGCCGCCGCTATCTCGAAGATGAACTCAGCCCACTCGCCCTGACGGGACTCGGCGCGGATGCGCCCTTCGTGGAGCTGGATGATGCGCCACGTGTTGTACAGGCCCACGCCGGTGCCGCGGCGCGTCTTGAGGGCCGGGTCGTCGAGGCGCGAGAAGCGCCGGAACAGCTTGTTCTTCTCGGCCTCGCTGAAGCCCGGCCCTTCGTTGCGCACGCGCACCGTGAGCTTGGGCAGGTGGGCCCAGTCCTCCGGGGTGTACTCCACGGTGAGCCAGATCCGGCCGCCCTCGTTGCCGTACTTGCTGGCATTGTCCAGCAGGTTCACGAGGGCGATGCGCAGCAGCGTTGCGTCGCAGCACATCTCGGGGCTCTGTGCGGGCATGCTGAGCGTCAGCTCCTGGCCGCGGCCGTCGATCTGCGGACGCACCAGCTCGACGGCCTCCTCGACGACCTCGAGGTTGATGGCGACGCGCGAGCGCGGCTGGCTGCGCAGCTCCATGCCCTCCACGCGTGCGAGGTCGAGGTACTCGTTGACCAGCCCGAGCAGGTACTTGCCCTTGCGCATCACGCCCTCGAGCTTCTTCTTCTGCGCCTCGCTGACGTCGCCCAGATAGCCCTCAGCCATGAGCTGGGCGTCGGTGACCATGGACGCCACGGGGCTCTTGAGCTCGTGGCTCACGAAGCTGAGCATCTGCGTGTACGCGTGGTTGAGCTCCTCGAGCTGCTCGATACGCCACGCCTTCTCCACCGCCTGGCTGAGCCGCTCGGTGATGGCCATCTGCAGCTCGATGTGGTGCGGCCGGTAGGCGTAGGAGCGCCGCGAGCTGCGGAAGATGAAGCCGACCACGCGGCCCTCCACGCTGAGCGGGCAGGTGAGGTTGGAGCGCACGCCCTCCTGCAGCAGCCGCCGCGTGGCCCGGCTCTTGGGCTTGGTCTCGAAGTACAGCTCGAGGTTGCCGATGATGCGCGGCTGGCCGAGGCGCAGCACCTCGCTCAGCGACGTCGCCTGCAGCGCCTCGGAGTAGTCCTTCTCCAGCGACAGCGGGCTGTACGAGGCGCGGTTGTAGTAGCTGGTCACGCGCTCCTGGCGGTCGTCGACGAAGGCCAGGCCGATACGGTCGCAGGGGATGAGGCCCTGCGTGTTCTCGAACAGGTAGTCGACGATGGCGCGCAGGCTCGGGCGCGCCGCGATCTTCTGGTTCACGATGCGCAGGATGTTGCGCTCCTCCGCGCCGATGGGCGTGAGCGCCTGGGCGTCGCGGAAGGGGTCGACGAAGTGGGCTGTGGTGGGGGGAGTCTGCTGCGAGTGCTTGCCCATTACCTGCACAGTCTAGGACACGCGGCGGCGGGGCGCTCGTAGCGCGCCCCGCCGCCGCGTCGGTCCACTCGTGCCCTACTTCTGCGGGATGTACTTGCCGCGAGCGGTGTACGTGGTGTGCAGCAGCTCGTGGCTCTTGTGGCCGCACGGCCCGTCGCTGAGGAACTCGGCGTAGGTGCGGAGGACGGCCGCGTTCTCGTGCGACTTGCGCACCTCGTAGGCCGCGTCCTCGGAGTAGATGGCCCTGGCCCGTGCCGCACGGATGTCGGGGCTGGTCGGGATCGGCTGGCCGCCGCCGCCCAGGCAGCCGCCCGGGCAGGCCATGAACTCGATGAAGTGACACTGGCTGAACATGCCGCCGGCCTTGATGTCGTCCATGACCTTCTTGGCGTTGGCGGTGCCGTGCGCGACCGCGACCTTCACGGTGACGCCGTCAAGCCAGTTCCAGTCGGGCACGAGGTGCGCGATGATGTCCGGCACCGGACCGACCTTGGGCACGGTGATCTCGGCGTACTTCACGCCTTCGAAGCCGCGTACCGGGATGATGTCGCCGTGCTCGTAGATGCTCTCGATCTTCTCGCCGGTGACCATCTCGAGCACCGTGCGCAGGGCGGCCTCCATGACGCCGCCGGTGGCCCCGAAGATGACGCCGGAGCCGGTGGCCGTGCCGAACGGGTCGTCGAAGTCGCTCTTCGGCAGGCTCGGCACGTGCAGGCCGGCCTCCTTGAACATCTTGCCGAGCTCGCGGGTGGTGATGCCGAAGTCCACGTCCTTGTAGCCGGAGTCGTGCATCTCGGGCCGGTTGCACTCGAACTTCTTGGCCGAACACGGCATGAGCGCGCAGCTCACGATGGTGGCCGGGTCCCAGCCCTGCTTGTCGGCGTAGTAGGTCTTGATGAGGGCGCCGAACATCTGCTGCGGGCTCTTCGCCGACGAGGCGTTGGCCAGGTACTCGGGGTAGAAGTGCTCGAGGTACTTGACCCAGCCCGGCGAGCAGCTCGTGAACTGCGGCAGGGCCACCGAGGCGTCGCCTGCCACCAGGGCGCCGTAGAGGCGCTTGATGAGCTCCGTGCCCTCCTCGATGATCGTGAGGTCGGCGGTGAAGTTGGTGTCGAACACGCTGTCGAAGCCGGCGCGGCGCAGGGCCGTGTTCATCTCGAAGGTCACCGGCGTGCCGGGCTCGAGGCCGAAGAGCTCGCCCATGGCCGCCCGCGGTGCGGGGGCCGTCTGGATGACGACGTGCTTCTCAGGGTCGTCGATGGCGGCCCACACGGCGTCGGTCTCGTCCTTGGCGTACAGGGCGCCGACGGGGCAGCGGTTCACGCACTGGCCGCAGTTGATGCAGACGACATCGCCGAGCGGCAGGTCCTCGAACGTCGCGATCGTGGTCTCGGCGCTGCGCCCGACGGCCTCGAGCACGCCGACCTCCTGCAGGTCGATGCAGGTGCGCACGCAGCGGCGGCAGTTGATGCACTTGTTCATGTCGCGCATCACTGAGTAGCTCGTGAGGTCCTGCTCCACCAGCGGCTCCGTGGGGTGGCCGAAGACGAAGTCGTCGATGCCGTACTCCTCGGCCAGCGACTGCAGCTCGCAGTTGCCGTTGCGCACGCAGCTGTAGCACTCGCCGTAGTGCTCGCTGAGGAGTAGCTGCAGCACGTGACGGCGCGCCTTGCGCACCTTGCGCGTGTGCGTGTTCACCGAGAGGCTGTTGGTGATGGGGTAGACGCACGCGGCCTGCAGGGTGCGCTGACCCTCGATGTCGACCACGCACATGCGGCACACGCCGGCGACTTTGAGGTCGGGGTGGTTGCACAGGGTGGGGATGTGCACGCCCACCGTCTTGGCGGCGTCGAGGATCGTCATGCCGAACGGCACCTTGGTCTGGATACCGTCGATGGTCACGGAGACGAGCGCACCGATCGCCTCGGGGTTGTCGGCCACGGGCACCCGGCTGCCGATCTGGCTGCTCGGGATACGCGGTCCCTTGGCGTCGCTTCTCAGGTTCTCGGTCATGCTCAGCTCCTCGCGCTCTCGGCCTGGGGGGCGCGGTCCATGATCTCGTCGCCGAAGTGCTCCAGGATGGACATGAAGGCGTTGGAGCTCGTCTGGCCGAGGCCGCACTTGGAGGCGACCTGCATGGTCACGTTCAGCTCACGCAGCTCGGCGACGTACTCGGCAGAGCAGGTGCCGTCCTTCAGCATGCCGACGGCCTCGAGCATCTTGACGTTGCCGAGGCGGCAGGGCGTGCACTGGCCGCAGGACTCGTCCACGAAGAACTCGAGGAAGTTGCCGGCCACGTCCAGCATGTCGCGCCCGGGGCCGAACACGATGACCGACCCGCCGGTGGGGATGTCTTCGAACGCCATACGGCGCGAGAAGTCCTTGCGCGGCACGCAAGTGCCGGAGGCGCCGCCTATCTGCACGGCCTTGGCGTCGCCGCCGCCGACCTCCTTGAGCAGGTCCTCGACGGTGATGCCGAAGGGGAACTCGTACACGCCCGGCTGCTCGCAGTCACCGGAGATGCTGAACAGCTTGAAGCCGGTGGAGCGGTCGGTGCCGAAGCTCTTGAACCAGTCGACGCCCTTGGCGAAGATGCAGGCCGCCGAGGCGAGCGTCTCCACGTTGTTCACCGTGGTGGGGCAGTTGCGGAAGCCGGCCACCACCGGGAACGGCGGGCGGTTGCGGGGCTCGCCGCGGAAGCCCTCGAGCGACTCGATGAGGGCGGTCTCCTCGCCGCACACGTAGGCGCCGGCGCCGAGGGCCACGATGATGTCGAAGTCGAAGCCCTTGACGCCGCCGACGTCCTCGCCGAGCAGGCCGGCGGCGCGCCGCTGCTTGATGACAGCGTTGAGGTGCGAGCGCAGGTAGGTGTACTCGCCGCGCAGGTAGACGATGCCGAGCGAGGCGCCGATGGCGCGGCCGGCGATGGTCATGCCGGCGAACACCAGGTCGGGGAACTCGGTGAGGATCACGCGGTCCTTGAAGGTGCCGGGCTCGCCCTCGTCGGCGTTGCAGATGACGTACTTCTCGTCGCCCTTCTCCGAGCCGGCGAAGTTCCACTTCATGCCGGTGGGGAAGCCGGCGCCGCCGCGTCCCTTCATGCCCGAGGCGGAGACGGTGTCGATGATGTCGGGGCGCGACAGCGCGAGCGCGGCCCTGAGGCCGGCGTCGGCGTCGATGGAGGCGAAGGTGAGGGTGTTCCCCCGGGTCTCGGTGCTCATACGAGGTACCCCCCCTGGCGCTCGGCCGCGTGGCCGGAGTAGGCGGCGCGGCACTCGGCCACGATCTGGCGCACTGTCTCGGGCGTCACGCGCGTGTAGACCTTGTCGTTCACGAGCAGGGCCGGGCCCTGGTCGCACATGCCCATGCAGGCGGCGTGGTCGAGTGTGAAGCGGCCGTCCTCGGAGGTCTCGCCGAAGGCGATACCGAGCTCGGTCTCGAGCTGGCGGGCGATGGTCTCCTTGCCGGCGAGCTCGCAGGACACTGTGGTGCAGAGACGGACGACGAACTCGCCCTGGGCCTCCGGGTCGAGGAAGGCGTAGAACGTCGCGACGCCGTAGACCTCGACGGGGTGGATGTCCAGCAGGTCGGCGATGATCTGCATGGCGTCGCTGTCGATGTCGTGGTAGCGCCACTTGACGTCTTGAAGGATAGGGATGAGCGAGCTCCGCCCCGGCCCGAGCCTGTCCACCAGTGCGGTGACCTCGGTGCGGAGCTGCTCCTGCTGGGTGACGAGCATGAGCTTCCTCTCTGTTACGCGAGCAGCTTCTGGACCTTGGCGATCAGCGTCTGCGGGTCGACCGGCTTGGGCTGGAACTCGTCGACCGGGACCATCTCCTCGTCCTTGTCGATGTTCAGGCTCATGGCGGCGTTGACGCTTGTGAGCATGATGATGGGGAAGGTGTGGCCGGCCTTGCGGACCTCGCGCGCCATGCGCAGGCCGTCGTCGGGCTCCTCCATCATCACGTCGAGGATCATGAGGTCGGGCGCGCCGGCCGCCAGCTTCTTCATGCCCTCGGCGCGGTTGGGTGCGCCGTCGACTTCGTAGCCCTCCCTGGAGAGGACAAGCTGGCAGGCTTCGACGATGTCGGGGTCGTCATCGACAATGAGGATCTTGGGCACCGCACACTCCCTTTCTCGCTCGGTTTCCCCACGGCGCCCCCTCCGAGGTGCGCCAGGCTTCTCGTTCCGGCGCCGTCGACGCCGCACCCCGTCGCAGTGGCCGGGTGGAGGACCGGGCAGAGCGGGAAGCGGAGCGGGAGGGACGGTGCTGGAGGTGTTCTACGTACGTGTCAGCGTCCGTTTCAGGTGGCTGGACCGTCGTCTGTTTCTAACGCATTTCGTGAGCTTGTGCAAGTGTGCACGAGCACAAAGTGGTTCAGCCGCGTTCGGTTCTGTGCGGCTCTGTGAGGTGAGACGAGGTGCCGCCCGGCCTTCTGCGGTGCTCGCGGGCGCGGCCGGCGCGCTCACGCCGGCGGGCCAGAGGCCGCCGCGGTCGCGGCGGCCGCGGCGGCGGGGTCGAGCGCGGCAGTGGCGGCCTCGGTCACCGGGGCCGCGCCGTCGGCGCGCGCGTCGTGCAGCGTCACGGTGAACGTGCTGCCCACGCCGGGCTCGCTCTGCACCGCGGCCTCGCCCTCGTACATGTTGGCGATCTTGCGCACGGTGGAGAGGCCCAGGCCGCTGCCCAGCACCTTCACGGTGTGCTCGTTCTTGATGCGCGTGAACTCGGTGAAGAGCTTGGCGGCCTCCTCGGGCGTCAGGCCGAAGCCGGTGTCGGTGACGGCGATGCTCACGCCGTCGCCCCTGCGGCGCAGCTTCACCATGACTGCGCCGCCGTCGCGGTTGTACTTCACGGCGTTGGAGATGAGGTTGTTGAGCACGATCTCCGCCTCGCCGGCGTCGGCCAGGAGCTCGACGCCGGGCTCGGCGTCGAGCGTCACCGTGATGCCGCGGCGCTCGGCGTCGACGGCGAACAGCTCCATCGACGCCTTCGCCAGCTCCGTGAGGTCCAGACGCCTGATGATGCGCTCGCGCTGGCCCGACTCGATGCGCGTGAGGTCCAGCAGGTCACCGATGAGCTTCTTCATGCCGTCCACGCGCACGATGCTGCGCTCCACCATCTGCAGGTTCTGGTCGGTCTCCGTGGTCTTGAGGATGTTGAGGTAGCCCTCCACGGCGTTGAGCGGCGCCTTGAGCTCGTGGGCCAGCACGGAGATGAAGTTGAAGCGCACCTGGCGCTTCTCCTCGGCGAGCTTGCGCGCCTGCTTGCTCAGGATGAGCTGGCTGGTCGCCTTGCGCAGGGCGTAGCGCAGCTCATCTGGCGTGAACGGCTTGGCGAGGAAGTCGTAGGCGCCGAGCTTCGTGGCCTTCACGGCGGTCTCGAAGGTGGCGTAGGCCGTGATCATGATGGTGAGCACTTCACGGCCCTGGCTGCTGAGCGCGTCGAGCACGTCCATGCCGCCGACGCCCGGGAGCTTGAGATCGAGCAGCAGCAGGTCGACCTCCCCGCCCTCGGCCAGGTGGGCGAGGAAGTCCTCGCCGCTGGTGAAGTAGCGGAAGGTGTAGTTCGCGTCCACGAGCACGTCGGCCACGTGGACGCGGTACTTCTCGATGATGCGGCGCACGCCCAGGCAGAGTGCCTCCTCGTCGTCCACCATGACGACCCGCAGCGTGGTCTGCTGGGGGTCCATCAGCGACTCGTGCGGCTGGAGGTCGGCCGGTTCCATGTCAGCCCTCCGTGATCTCCTGCAGGCTGGTCGGCGCCGAGAGCTCGCCCTCGAAGCGCGGCAGGACGATGGTGAACGTGGTGGAGGTGGGCCCCTTCGCCGGGTCGGCGTTGGACTCCACCGAGATCTGGCCGCGGTGCATCTTGACGATGCCGTGGCTCACGGCCAGGCCCAGGCCGGTGCCCTTGCCGACCTGCTTGGTCGTGAAGAACGGGCTGAAGAGCTTGTCGAGGTGCTCCTTGGCGATGCCGGTGCCCTCGTCGGCGACCGCGATGATCACGTTCTCCTCGGTGCCGTCCAGGGACACCGTGATGCGCCCGCCGTCGGGCATGGCGTGCTGGGCGTTGGTGAGCAGGTTTGTGAGCACCTGGACGATCTGGTCGGCGTCGAGCTCGGCGACCGGGTCGCCCAGCCTGTCGTCGACCTCGATGGTCACGCCCTCGTCGGTGGGGATCGTGCGCAGCACCTCCTGCACGAGGGCGCTGAGGTCGGTGGGCTGCCGCACCACGCGGCTCTGCCGTGCGAAGTTGAGCAGCCCGCTGATGATCTTCTTGCAGCGGTTCGCCTGATCGACGATGAGGCCCACGTCCTCGGCCTCCTGGCTGCCGGTCTCGCACTCCTCGAGCAGCAGGTTGGCGTGCAGCAGCAGGATGCCCAGGGGGTTGTTGACCTCATGCGCGATGCCGGCCGCGAGCTGGCCCATGCTGGCCAGCTTCTCGCTCTTGACCAGCGCCTCCTTGGTCGTCTCCAGAGAGGTGTTGGTCTCCTGCAGCTCGTCGACCGTCTTGCGCAGCTCCTCAACGGCGTACGGCAGGCACATCTCGACCTCGGCGAGGCCCTGCCACACCGCCTCGGCGTGGTCGCGGCAGCTCTCGTAGCCGCAGGCGCCGCAGTCGAGCTGGTCCTCCTCGCTGAACTTGTTCATGCGTGCGAGCACCGTCTGCAGCTGCTTCTCGGTGGGTGCGTCTGCGAAGCGCTGGTCGTAGCGCTGGAAGGTGCGGTCCAGGCCGAGGTCGGCGAGCTCGGCCATGGTCGCCTCCCAGGCCGTCTGGTCGAAGTCCCTCTGGCGGCGCCTGGTCTCGCGGCTGACCTCCTTGCGCCGCGCGAACACGTGGGCCGGGGTACTGAAGCCGGCCCCCATGATGCAGCCCTCGCAGCAGAGGATGTCGAGCAGGCGGGCGCCGGTCTCGCCGTGCTCGAAGTCGCTGATGGCGTCGGCCAGGTTGGCACGCCCGTCGGCGCTGATGATGTCGCCCTCCATCAGGTCCTCGTCGAGGTGGGCGGCCTGCAGCATGCCGCGCGTGATGGGGAAGAGGGCGCCCAGGCTGCCGTGCGGCGGATCGAAGTCGTCGTCCTGGCGCGCCGCCAGGTCGATGCCCCGCGCGGCGAACAGGGCACGGAGCTCGACGTAGGTGAGGGCCGCGTGCACCTCACCCTCGAACTGGGCGTAGCGCGCCTCGCCCTTCTTGGCGATGCAGGGCCCGATGAACACGATCTTGAGGTCGGGCCCCTCCTTGGCGTGCAGGGCGCGGGCGATGGCTATCATGGGCGAGACGATCGGGGCCAGGCGGTCGAGCATGTCGGGGTGATACTTGCGCACGAAGCTCACCACCGCCGGGCAGGTGGTGGCCACATAGCGGTCGCTCGTGGTCTCAAGCAGATCACGGTAGGCGGCGGCCACCAGGTCGGCGCCGAAGCCCACCTCGTGCACCTGGGTGAATCCGAGCTCGCGGATGGCGGCCACGAGGCCGCCGGTGTCGCAGTCCGTGAACTCGGCCGGGTAGCTGGGGGCCACGATGGCGGCCACCGGGTCGGGGCCGGCCAGCAGCGCCTCGGTGTCCTCGATGCCGCTCAGCACCTGTTTGGCGTTCTGGCTGCACACGGTGACGCAGTTGCCGCAGCCGATGCAGCGCGTCTGGATGACGCTCGCCTGCCCGTCCAGGATCTGGATGGCCTTGGCCGGGCACTCGCGCACGCAGGTGTAGCAGGTGCGGCACTTCTCGCCGATGGTCGTGACCAGTGGGAGGTGGGCCACTTTGTCCTCGTTCATGCCGCGGTTCAGCCGCGCCGCGCCAGCAGCTCGGCCACTTTGGCCAGTAGCGCCTGCGCGTCGATGGGCTTGTCGAAGTAGGCGTCCACGTTCATCTTCGCGAGATCGGCCGCGGACTGCGGGCGGAAATCGAGGCCCAACGCGCTGCTGACCGACGTGGAGATGATGACCGGCACCCCTGCGGTGCGGGGGTCGCTCTTGAGCGCTGCGGAGAAGGCGAAGCCGGCGTCGATGCTCGTCATCATGAGATCGGTGATGACCAGGTCGGGCGCGGCCTCGTCGATGCGCATGCGGGCCTCGGCGGGGTTGGTGGCGGTGACGACCCTGTAGCCGGCGTTCTCGAGGATGAAGCGGTTCATCTCGAGGAAGTCGTAGTCGTCGTCGACGATCAGTATGAGGGCCTGTTCACCGGTCATAGGCTCGTTCCCAGTATAGCTGGTCACCTTTCTCGGCCCCGCCGTGGCGGGGGTGGCGGAGCGGGGCGCTCAGGGTCACCCCGCCCCGCCGGTGGCCCGGCCGGCCTCCCGTCGGGGGCCGGCCGGGACCTCCTGCAGCCGCGTCTCACACGCGGTCGTGCTCGAAGTAGTGGGTGTGCAGCAGGTGGTGCGAGATCTCGCCGCACGGCGCCCCGAGGTACTGCTCATAGAGCTCGCAGACGGCAGGGTTCTCGTGTGACTGCCGCAGCTCGCGGCCCTCGTCCTCGCGGTAGATGGCTTCGATGCGCTTCTTGCGCACCTCGTTGGTCGTGAGGCGTGGCTGGCCGCCGCCGCCGATGCACCCGCCGGGGCAGGTCATGACCTCGACGAAGTGGTACTCGGCCTCGCCGCGCCTGACCTGGTCGATGACCTTTTGGGCGTTGCCGAGGCCGTGCGCCACGGCGACCTTGAGGTCGGCGCCCTCGAGGAACGCCCAGTCGCCCTTCGCGCCGGTGATCTTCACGGTCGCAGCCTTGACGCCCTCGAGCCCCTGGATGGGCTTGACGTGCAGGTCGGCGAACGGGAACGGCGCGGAGTCGGTGACGATCGCCCACGCCGTGCGCAGGGCAGCCTCCATCACGCCGCCGGTATTGGCGAAGATGTCGGCCGCGCCGGTGCTCATGCCCAGCGGCGCGTCCATCTGCCCGTCCGGCAGGCCGCGGAAGTCGATCCCGGCCTGCTTGATCATGGCGCCGAGCTCTCGCGTGGTGAGCACGATGTCCACGTCGCGCACGCCGCTGTCGTTCATCTCGGGCCGTGCGGCCTCGTACTTCTTGGCCGTGCAGGGCATGACGGAGACGACGACCATGTCCTCCGGCTGCACGCCGATCTTCTCGGCGTAGTAGGTCTTGGCCAGGGCGCCGAACATCTGCTGCGGGCTCTTGCAGGAGCTCAGGCAGTCGAGCATGTCGGGGTTGAAGTGCTCCATGTAGTTGATCCAGCCCGGGGAGCAGCTGGAGAACTGCGGCAGCGCCACCTCTTCGCCGTCCACGAGCGCCTTCTTGAGGCGCACGAGCAGCTCGGTGCCCTCCTCCATGATGGTGAGGTCGGCGGTGAAGTCGGTGTCGAACACGGCGTCGAAGCCCATGCGCTTGAGGGCCGACACCATCTTGCCGGTCACCAGCGTGCCCGGCGGGTACTCGAAGCACTCGCCGAGGGCGGCGCGGATGGCCGGGGCCGTCTGCACGATCACCGTCTTCGCAGGGTCGTCGAGCGCGTCCCATACGGCGTCGATCTGGTTGCGCTCCTGGATCGCGCCGACGGGGCAGACCGCGGCACACTGGCCGCACTGCACGCACACCACGTCGCTGAGGTTCGTGGCGAATGCCGGGCCGATGAGGGTGGCGAAGCCGCGGCCCTGGGCGAACAGACCGCCGACCTCCTGGATCTCGTTGCACACCGTCACGCAGCGGCGGCAGGCGATGCACTTGCCGGTGTCTCTGATGAGGGCCGGGGTGCTGTCGTCGATCATGCGCAGGGTCTTCTCGCCCTGGTAGCGCAGGCCGTCGATGCCGAGCTCGTCGGCGAGGGTGCGCAGCTCGCAGTCGGCGGAGCGGCCGCAGATCTTGCAGTCGCCGTCGTGCTCCGAGAGGAGCAGCTCGAGGACCATGGAGCGGCCGTCGCGCACCTTGCCGGAGTTGGTGTGGACGATCATGCCGTCGGCGGCAGGCTGGCTGCACGAGGCGACCAGCGTGCGGGCGCCCTCCACCTCGACGAGGCAGACGCGGCAGGCGCCGATGGACTGGACGTCTTCGAGGTAGCACAGGGTGGGGATCTTCACACCCGCCTGCCGGGCGGCCTGGAGCACCGTGGTGCCCTCGGGGACCTCGACAGGGATCCCGTCAATGGTGAGAGTCGGCATCCTTCAGCGCTCCTTGCTCACGAGCGAGTACTTGCCGTAGTCACAACGCAGGCAGCGCCTCGCCTCGGCGAGCGCCACCTCCGCGGCCCAGCTGATCTCGACCTCGTCGAAGTTGGTGATGCGGTCGGCCACCGGCAGCTCCTGCACCGCGTGGCGGTCGACCAGCTGCGGGTCGGCGTCGGGGTCGAAGAACGTCGGCGGCTCGATGTCCCTGCGCCAGAACGCGTGGTTCGCGCCGGTGAGGAACTGGTCGATGCCGGCCGCCGCCTTCTCGCCGGCGCCGATGGCCTCGACCACCGAGGACGGACCCGTGGCGGCGTCGCCGCCGGTGAAGATCCAGTCGGTGGACGTCCGCCCGGTGTCGGGGTCGGCCGCGAGGTAGCCCCAGCGGTTGAGCTCGACGGGGGTGCCGTCCAGGATGGCCGGTGCGTCGAGCTTCTGGCCGATGGCGGCGATGACGGTGTCGGCCTCCACGACGAAGGACGGGTTGCGGCCGGCGACCGGCTTGCGACGCCCGCTCCTGTCGTAGTCGCCGAGCGCCATCTCCTTGCAGCGCACGCCGCAGACCTTGCCGCTCGCGTCGCGCAGGATCTCTTCCGGCGTGACGAGCGTGACGATCTCGATGCCCTCGAGGTCGGCGGCGTCGATCTCCTCGCCCCAGGCCGGCATCTCGGCACGGGTCCGGCGGTACATGATCTTGACGCTCTCGGCGCCGAGGCGGATGGCGGTGCGCGCGGCGTCGATGGCTGCGTTGCCGCCGCCGACGACCACCACGTTGCGGCCGACCTCGCCCTTGCCGTCGACGTTGTACTGCTTGAGGAACGAGAGGCCGTCGTACACGCCGGGGCCGTCTTCGCCCGGCACGCCGATGCCCATGCCCTGCGGGGCGCCGACGGCCACGAACACGGCCTCGTAGCCCTCGTCCTTGAGCTGCTTGAGGGTGAAGTCGCGGCCCAGCGCCTTGCCGTACTCGAAGTGTGCGCCCATGGCCTCGATCATCCTGACTTCGCGCTCGAGCTCGTGACGCGGCAGGCGGTAGGCCGGGATGGCCTGCACGAGCATGCCGCCGGCCTTGGGCTCGGCCTCGAACACGACCGGCTTGTAGCCGAGCCGCGCGAGGAAGTACGCGGCCGACAGGCCCGCCGGGCCCGAGCCGACGATGGCGACCTTGCGGGCGGCGTTCTCGGCGCTCACGAGGATCTCCGGCAGCTGCGGTTCCTTCTCCTGCTCCACCATGTAGCGCTTGACGTGGCGGATCGCGAGGGCGCCGTCGAGGCTCGCGCGCATGCACTTGCTCTCGCACGGGTGGAAGCAGACGCGGGCGCAGATGCTGGCCAGCGGGTTGCGCTCGCGGTGCAGCTTGAGGGCCTCGTCGTAGCGCTCCTCGCCCACGAGGCTCACGAAGCCGGGGATGTTGACGCTGGCCGGACACGCGTTGGAGCACCGCGCCTTGAACATCGTCGAACAGACGCCGGCCTCGCAGTACTTGTCCTTGATGTGCGCCTCGTACTCGTGGCGGAAGTGGCGGATGGTGCTGAGCACCGGGTTGGCCGCCGTTTGGCCGAGGCCGCAGAGCGCGGTCTGGCTGATGGTGGTGCCGAGGGCCACGAGGCGCTCGATGTCGCCCTCCTCGCCCTCACCGCGCGTGATGCGCTCCACGATCTCGAGCATGCGCTTGGTGCCCACGCGGCAGGGCGGACACTTGCCGCAGCTCTCCTCCTGGGTGAACTCGAGGAAGAAGCGCGCGATGTCCACCATGCAGGTGTCCTCGTCCATGACGATGATGCCGCCTGAGCCCATGATGGCGCCGAGCTGCTGCAGGGTGCGTAGTCGACGGGCACGCTGAGGTGCTCCTTGGGGATGCAGCCGCCCGAGGGGCCGCCGAGCTGGGCGGCCTTGTACTCCTTGCCGCCGGGGATGCCGCCGCCCACGTCGAAGATGAGCTCGCCGAGCTGCATGCCGATCGGCACCTCGACGAGGCCGGTGTGCAGCACGTTGCCGCCGAGCGCGAACACCTTGGTGCCCTTGCTCTGCTCGGTACCGGTGCTGGCGTACCAGGCCGCGCCCTTGAGGATGATGGGGGCGATGTTGGCGAATGTCTCCACGTTGTTGAGCACGCTGGGCTTGCCCCAGAGGCCCGAGACCGCCGGGAACGGCGGGCGCGGGCGCGGCTCGCCGCGGTTGCCCTCGATGGAGGTCATCAGGGCCGTCTCCTCGCCGCACACGAAGGCGCCCGAGCCCATGCGGATCTCGAGGTCGAAGGCGAAGCCGCTGCCCATGATGTCGTCGCCGAGCAGGCCGTACTCGCGCGCCTGGCCGAGGGCGTGGTTGAGACGCTCGACGGCCAGCGGGTACTCCGCGCGCACGTACACGTAACCCTGGTGCGCCCCGATCGCGAACGCACCGATGACCATGCCCTCGATGAGGGAGTGCGGGTCGCCCTCGAGCACCGAGCGGTCCATGAAGGCGCCGGGGTCGCCCTCGTCGGCGTTGCAGAGGATGTACTTGACGTCGTTGTCCTGCTGCTGCGCGAACTTCCACTTCATGCCGGTGGGGAACCCGGCGCCGCCGCGGCCGCGCAGGCCCGAGGCCAGCACCTCTTCCACGACCTGCTCGGGGGTCATCTCGGTGAGCACCTTGGCCAGCGCCTGGTAGCCCTCCCGGGCGATGTACTCGTCGATCTTGAGGGGGTCGATGATGCCGCTGTTGCGCAGCACGATCTTGACCTGGCGGTTGAAGAACGGGATGTCGTCCATCTCCGCCTGGGTGCGGTCGGTACCGGGGGCGTGGCTCACGAGGCGCTCGACGATGCGGCCCTTGAGCAGGTGCTCCTCCACGATCTCCGGCACGTCCTCGACGTGCACGTTCTGGTAGAAGACGCCGTCCGGGTAGACGAGCGCCACGGGGCCCTGCACGCAGGGGCCCAGGCAGCCGGTCTCGATGACGCCGACCTCGCCCGCGAGGTCGCGGCCCACGAGCTCCTGGCGAGCCGCCTCCGCCACCTCCAGCGAGCCACAGGCGATGCAGCCGCCGCCGGTGCAGATCAGGAGTTGACTTCTCACATCAGCCATAACGGTTCACTCGCCCTTCAGCTCTTCTGGATGAGGTACGCGTCGACAGGATGGCCGCCCACGAGGTGCTCCTCGACGATGACCTTGACCTTGCCGTCGTCGAGGAGGCCGTAGCGGTAGAGGGTGCCGTCGGGCATCGTCACGGTGGCCATGGGCTCTTCTTCGCAGAGCCCGGCGCAGCCCGACTGGTGCAGGCTCACGTCCTGCACGCCGGCGGCGGCCAGCTCGGTCATGAAGGCGGCCACGACGCCGCGCGCGCCGGCGGCGATGCCGCAGGTGCCCATGTGCACCGTTACCTGACGCTCCTTGCGCCCCTCGCGCAGGTCGATGTCGGCCTTCGCCTTGGCGGCCAGCGACTTCAGTTGCTCGGGGCTGGTGATCTTGTCGGCCATCACGCGCTCCTCGTCTCTGCAAGGACGGGCTCCTCGGCGTACTGCGCGAGGATCTCGCCGATGCGCTTGGGCTTGACGCGGTGGTGCACGTCGTCGTCGACCATGATCACGGGGGCCAGACCGCAGGCGCCGAAGCAGCGCCCGATCTCGAGCGAGAAGTTGCGGTCGTCGGTGGTCCCGCCGATGTCGATCCCGAGCTGCTTCTTGAAGGCGTCGAGGACGGCGACGCCGCCGCGCACGTAGCAGGCCGTGCCCAGGCAGATGCGGATAAGGTGCTTGCCGCGCGGCACGGTCGTGAAGAACGAGTAGAAGCCGACCACGCCGGCCACTTCGCTGTACGGCTTCTTGAGCTCCCTGGCGATGTGCTTCAGCGCGACCTCGGGCAGGTACCCGAAGATGCCCTGGGCGAGCTGCAGCACGGGGATGAGCGCCCCCGGCTTGCCCTTGTAGTCCGCGATCACCGCATCGAGGCGCGCGAGGAGCTCTTCCTCCGTCGGCTCCTCGGTGCAGCAGGCGCACCCTTTGACTTCTTCACTCATGCGGCTCTCCTTCACTCAGGTCGCTGCGGGTGCTCCCGCAGCTGGGCATGGTTGCCGGGTCGGTCAGGTGAGGGCCTCCTGGTAGGCGACGAGGGCCGGGAGCCTTCCCGGCAACTCGCTGCCGCGCACCTCCACATGCGCGTCGCCGTCCGCGAGGTCCACGAGAAAATCGATCTGGGGGTTGGTGGCGACCATCGTGAGGATGCTGGCCGCCACGTCGCCGAGCGGCGGCCGGTCCACGTTGTCGAGGCCCAGCCAGGCGTGCACCTGCACGCCGCCGAGCGCGGCCGAGCGGCCCACGCTGAGGCCGCCGCCCGCGTCCTCGGCCGCCTGCCGAAAGAGGCTGAGCCCGAGGCCGGTCTTCTTGCGCTCCTTGGTCGTGAAGAACGGGTCCAGGGCGGCCTCGGGCTGCACCGGCAGCCCGGGGCCGTCGTCCTGGACGTCGATCACGAGCGTGCCCGCGGTGCGGTCGGCGGTGATGCGTGTGGCGATCACCGTGGCCCCCGCGCGCACGGAGTTCTCGAGGATGTCGAGCAGGTACAGGGAGAGGTCATGCATCGTCCAGCCCTCTGCCGTCGCGGCCCGCGAGGGCCAGGGCCAGCTCCGCGAAGCCCGGGTGCTCACAACGCACCGCGGTGCGCGCTGCGCCCATGTCGGCCAGATAGTGGGCGTCCGACGAGTGCACGAGCGGCAGGCCGTGGGCCCGGAACGGCGCCTCGGCCTCCGCGTCCGCGCCCACGTGGCGCGAGACCTCCGCGGCGTCGAAGCCGGCGTCGTCAGGGAAGAACCCCAGCTGGGCGATCACGCCGAAGCTGCGGCGGTCGATGTGCGCCGCCACGGCGAGTCCGCCGTTGCGGTGGATGAGCGCCACCACGCCGTTCACGTCGAGGGTGGTGGCGGTCGCCAGCGCGAGCGGCTCGCGCGCCGTCTCGGCGCCCGCGGCGTCGAGCACCTGTTGCACCCCGAAGAAGGCCTCGTAGCCCTCGTCGGCGAGCGGCAGGGTGGCTCCCACCTCGGCGCCGGCGGTCTGTGCGGCCGCGGCGTCGGGGAAGAGGCCCACAACGTGACACTCCTCGAGGGTCGTGACCTCCATGCCGGCGAGCACCGCGAGGCGCGCGCCTGCCGCCTCCTGGACGGCCGCCGCGTTGCGGGCGCTGTTGTGGTCGCAGACGGCGATCATGCCCAGTCCCTCAGCGAGCGCTCTCTCCACGATGGCCGGCGGCGTCATCTCGCTGTCGGCGCAGGGCGAGAGCGCCGTGTGCACGTGCAGGTCTGCCCAGCAGACGTTCACGCATGGGATCCCTTCACGCCGAGCTCGTACAGGCGCCCGACCACGTCGAAGGTCTCGTCCGGGGACGTGTACAGGGAGATGCCTTCAGTGACTGCCTTCTCGATCACGTCCGGCTCCGGGCGGCGGCCACCGGCGAACACCACGGCGGCGAGCTCGGCGTGGCTGGCCACGGCGATCACGTTGAGGTGCACCTGCAGGGTGACCAGCAGGCCGCCCTCGGGCGCGTGCGCGAGCACGTCGCTGAGCAGGTCGGACGCGTAGCCGCGCGTGATGTCGGCCTCCTTGACGGCGGGCGTCTCGGAGGTCAGCAGGACAAGGTCGAGCTTCTTGGCTAGCTCCTCGAGCTTCATCAGACGCTCCCCTCCTCGGTGATCGCATACGGGCACGCCGCACGGGTGCTGCGGTTCATGACGATGTCCTCGGCGAGGGCTGCGCAGGTGGGAGCGCCGCACACGCCGCAGTCTTTGCCGGGCAGCATCCGGGTCTCGGCGTCCAGCTCGCCCAGCTTGCGGATGGCCGCGGCCATGTCGTCGTCGAGGCGCACGCCGGGGCGCGGACGCAGCGGGCGCGCCCGTTCCAGGCTGCAGCCGGCGCGGTCGAGGCCGGCCGCGCCGGCCCAGCGCCAGGCGGCCACGCGCGCGTCCTCGGCGAGTAGCGGCGACCCGAAGCAGCCGCCGTCGCACAGGTAGGGCTCCACGGCGGTGACGCCGTTCAGGACGCCGTCCTCCAGCTGCTCGAGGACCGCGATGACGTGCGCCACGCCGTCCACCACGAGCAGGTCGTCGGCGCCGTTCGCCTGCGGCCACGGCGCCGCGGCGCGCTCGCCGGCCCCATCGCGGCGCGCCGTGAGGCGCGGCAACACAGCCTCGCGCACCCGGCGCGGGGTGACGGTGCGGCGCTGGTCGGTGGGCTGCTGCGTCAGCAGCGCCGAGCGCTGGCTGGGGCACGAGACGACGTACGTGACGTCGCGCCCGTCGAGGTCGCGCTGCAGTGCCTCCCACGGGGAGGCGAGGGGCGCGACATGCTTGACCAGCGCCGGGAACCGGAGCTCGATGAGGTTCACGGCGGCAGGGCACACCGGCGAGATGACGGGCTCGGGCAGCGCCGAGGTGGCGGCCAGGTCCAGGACCCGTTGGCGCAGGGCGTCTTCGTACGCGTGCACGCAGACGACCTCGTCGAACCCGACGGCCTGCAGCTCGGCGAGCACCGTGGCGGTGGGGTGGTCGCCGAGGCCGGCCAGCAGGGCCGGCGGGACGGCGAGCACGTCGCCGCCCTCGAGGGGACCGGCGGCGTCCAGCAGTGTGAGCGCCTCGGGTGCGCAGGCGGCGATGCAGCTGGTGCAGTCGATGCACAGGTGGTGCAGCACCGAAGGTCGGCCGTGGCGCACGCGCATCGCCGCCGTGGGGCAGGCCACGAGGCAGTGCCGGCAGTCGCGGCACACCTCGGGCACCGTGCTCAACGACGAGGCCGGCGCCCCCTGCACGGCGGCCTCGGGCCGCAGGGCGATGGTGAAGCTCACTGTGGTGCCCTTGCCGACGGTCGACGTGACCTTCACGCGGTCGCTGTTCCTGGCGATGTTGGGCAGGCCCATGCCGGCGCCGAAGCCCAGTGCCCGCGCCTCGGCCGAGGCGGTGGAGAACCCCTCGCGCATCGCGGCGCTCACGTCGGCGATGCCCGGCCCGTGGTCCACCACGTCCACGTCGAGCTGGCCGCTGGTGACGGTGGCGTCCAGGCGGCCGCCGGCGGACGTGTGGATCACGACGTTCATCTCGGCCTCATAGGCGGCGATCATGGCGCGGCGCACGGCGTCGGCCTCGGCGCCGATGCGCTTGAGGTGCCGCTTGAGGTCGCGCGAGGCGGCGCCCGCCCCGGCGTAGTCGCCGCTCTCGATGGGGTAGGTGAGGTGCTCCACGGCGTCAGGCCTTCTCGCGAACGCGCGCCGCGCCGGTCCGCGCCCGAGTCGCCGGCGCACGCCGCTGTGTCGGGCGTGCGCTCACTGCTCGCGCTGCTCCCCGGCGAGGTACTGGTAGATGAGCCCGCAGGTCTCGAACACCCCTGCCGGCGACACCAGCAGCAGGGTGCCGTTGTCGCGCGCCAGGGCGATCACCTCGTCATCGGGCTCCACGCCGTTCACGAAGCAGATGCCGGGCACGTCCATGAGCTCGGCCACGCGCAGCATCTGCACGCTGGCCAGGTTGCTCACCAGCAGCGTCTTGTCCGAGGCCTCGTTGAGCAGGTCGCACACGCGGTCGCCCGCGTAGATCTTCGTGACCTCGGTGCCCCCCGCCTCGCCGGGCGTGACCACGCGCGCGCCGATGTGCTCGGCCAGCTGTTCCAGTTTCATGTTCGACCTCGCGAGCAGCGATTCCAGTTCCTTGACCATGGGTTCGAGAGCGGCAGGCGTGCCCGCCTCGGCCTCGGCCCCGGCGAGCCGCGCGAAGTAGGCCGCCGACTCGAGCGCCGCGGTGATGTCCATGTACTCGACGAAGATGTCGTTGGGCAGGTGGAGCGGGACGGGGGAGAAGCTGATGAGACTCTTGACGCCCGCGCGCACGAGCGCGTCGGCCACCGGCTGCGAGGCAGTCACGGGCACGGTGAGCACCGCGATCTGCACGCCCAGGTCGCGGACCAGCGCCTCCATGTGCGCCGCCGGCAGGCAGCGCACCCCGTGCACCGTGGTGTCGGCCAGCTCGGGGTCGCTGTCGAACGCCGCCACGATGGCCACCGACGGGCTCTTGCCCTCCAGGTGGGCGAGCACGGCCCGGCCCAGGTTGCCCACGCCCACGAGGACCACCTCCTGGCGCGCCGTGCCGTCCAGGAAGGCGCCGATGCTCTGGATGCAGGCGTCCACGTCGTAGCCACGGTTGGGGCTGCCCGAGTAGCCGATCACCATGAGGTCGCGGCGCACCTGGGCGGCGCTGACGACCGCGTGACGGGCGAGCTGGTGCGAGTAGATGTTGCGCACACCCTCCGCGCGGAGGGACGAGAGCAGCCGCCGGTAGCGGCTCATGCGCGACACGGTCTTCCTCGATACCACGGTGGTTCCGGCTCCCCTGAAAAGACGGTCCCCAGTGTGTTCGTGACAGCACAAACACTGTGAATTCTGTCACGATTCTCTCCCTTCGCACACAACCTGTCAAGAGTGAACACGTCCTCCCGTTATGGACAGAGTGGACAAAGTGACGGGGTCAAACGCGCCCCCAGTGTGTTGACTTGGCACAATGACAGACTGGCCCCTCTGATAGGATGCGCGCGTCGCCG
>Ga0172371_10001654_pt1 | contig 35490 bp, 33 predicted proteins | sample Lak12m_FD_114543 | JGI IMG/M metagenome (GOLD analysis project Ga0172371, IMG submission 114543) | Freshwater microbial communities from Kabuno Bay, South-Kivu, Congo - kab_022012_12m | ecosystem: Environmental > Aquatic > Freshwater > Lake | place: Democratic Republic of the Congo: South-Kivu... | reverse complement strand
GGCAATTTTTAACCACTAAATCACCCGATCAATTATCCCTTTTTTATCTGTAGGGAGGTTCTCTTTTGATTTGTCTTCAAATATTCTCTTCCTAGCTCACAAATGCATCTTTTTTGTCATTTTGGTTTTTTACCGGACAACAGTGCTAAAAAATAAGAAAATCAAGAAGGAAATGAAAATATTAGTATTTATTCCTATTCTGCTTCTCCGTATTTCCGGTTTGTTGCCGGCGGTAACCTGTCTGCCGTTCCTTACAACGGGAGTTTTTAAGAGGAGTGAATTGCTTAGCGGTTCTTCTTCAATGCCTTTTTTTTCGTACCAAAAATTTGAATGTTCATTTTAATTCTTCATTCTCCACTCAAGCTGACGCCCAAGAGTTTCTTTCTTTGGATATTTCCGGTTGATCATTGTTAATCCCATCAGATATTCTATTGCCGTTTTGTAATGTTGGGTGTACATACTTGCAGCAGAGTAGGTGTAGCAGAATTGATCAATCGGAATTAGCTTACCCAGAGCATTATTCTTGTCCAAATAATCTGAAACTCTTTTTGCTGTTTCGTACGCTTGAACCGGTTGGCTATTTTCCAAATAGAAATTGGCAAGAGCTGTTAACGTCTTAATTTGTGAGAGAGTATCCCCGGGGATCGCCTTTAAAATATTTTGTACGTAAGTATCAATCGGATAGTTTTTTAAAAATGAAACGGCATAAACCGATTCATTGATTTTGTCATATGAATAATTAATGACGACAGACGGGGAATCGGGAAATTCTTTTTGCAATAACTCAAGTTCGTTTGTCCGCTGTTTGTTCAATCCGAGTTTTTGTTCCGCGTTCACTCGAGTTATTCTTGCTTTGTAATCTTTTGGATTCTTATCTGAAAGTAATGCTGCCAAAGCATAGCTTAAGCGGTAGTTGTTGGTCTCATCATAATGGAACGCGAGTGCGGAGGATAATTCGTCTGAAGTGTGCTCGTGCGATTTCAAATACTCGGTTATTAACAGTCGAGAGTTGGTTCTAAACCGCTCATCGTATTGATAGGTTATGGTAGAAAATTGGTTGAGATAAAATGATTTCGGAGCCTCAAATTCGAGAAGCGGATGGAGTTCGGAGTTTACGTGCGGCGAACCGGAAATGCTATAAAATCCTTCATCGGAAAAGGCTTGACAAGTAAGGAACGTGAAGAGATTTTGAATATTGATTTTTGCAAAATCTTTTTTCACTCTTTTTAATTCCAATTTTTTTTGCATCGCATCAGCACGAAGCAGAATTGGTTTCTTCGCACCTACCATGATAATGTCTCCCTGCTGCGGATTCCACAATTGCACGTAGGGAAAAACGGTTTGGAATGTATGCAAAATAAGTTTCATGATGTTGTCGCTTAGTTCATAGGTATGGAACCACTGCACCATCAATCCGTCGGAGGTGAGTTTGTTTTTGCACCGCTCGAAATATTCTTGAGAAAAAAGATTTCCGATACCGGCAATCCACGGATTGGAAGGTTCGGAAATGATAACGTCATAATTTCTTTTAGAAAGTTTTAAAACGGTTAGCGCATCCTCAATAACGATATGTGTTCTCGCATCAAGCAAACAGTTGCCGTTTTCTTTGGCAAAGATGTTTCCTGCTTCTATTACTTCGGGAGAAATTTCCGCGCACGTTACGTTTTCAACATTATGGGTTAACACCGAACCGATGGTGACTCCGCTTCCGAAACCAACTACGAAAACATTTTTCGGATCAGGATGAAGCATCATCGGCACCTGTCCAAGCAAAACTTGTGTATTCATATCACCCAAATTGCTCGCGTCCGGTTTTCCGTTAATCATCAAAATTCTTGTGTTGGTAGAATCACGAAGCTGCACAACTCCCACGTTTGCGGTTGATCCTTCTTTGTAATACAAAATTTTTCTGTTGAGATATTGCGCTTTAAATTCGGCGAAAGAAGCCGGCGGCGTAAAAGTATAATCTCGAAGAATTCCACTAACCATTAGCGTTGTATTCCACGAAGGAACAACCATAAGGAAGAGAAGGAAAACAATAACACCGAAAGACGGAAAGAATATTTTTTGAAACAGTTTGAAGTGATGATGCGAAGCAATCAAAAAGCCGGCCATCAGCAAATTAATCGCAATCCCGATTTCAAAAGTGTGCTTTATTCCAAAGAGCGGAATAAGCAGCAACCCGCTTCCAAGCGCACCCAGCACTGTTCCGAAAGTATTTATCGAAAATACTTTGCCGATGGAAACAGCAATCTTCTTTTGTGAAGTCGAAACTATTTCAACAATTACAGGGAGGTTCATTCCCATAAAAATTGTAGGCAGTATCAGCATAGAAAAACAAGTTATAAATTGCAGCGCAAGAAATATGGGGAAAGTCGATTCATTTCTTACAAAAAAGGATGAGGCTTTCCAAAGGAAGTAGGGAAGGCGCTCATAAAATGGGAGGGCAATCATTGTTCCTGCCGCGATCATCGTTTGGCAAACAATAACAAGTTTTACCTTGTCAAATTTTCTAAAGAATTTTAAAGCTACAAGAAAACTCCCAATCGTAATACCGCTGATAAACGCCATCAGCATAAGGGAGAACGCGTACGTTGAAGAACCGAAAATATTAACGAGCAAACGTACCCAAACCATTTCGTACAGAAGTGCCGCTACTCCCGAACTCCCCGCTGTTGTAAGAATAAGAAGCAGAGTAAGACGAGAAATATTTATTTCGTTAGCGTTAGTTCCTATGGTCTGGTCCGCTGAACCTATTTCTTCGGACGGAGTTTGTGGCGCGGCAAAAAATCCGATAACTCCAATACACACATTTAGCAAAGCTGTTGCGTAAATTGTTGCCGATAATCCGAATGCTTGAATAAGATAAAATCCGGCAAGGAGTACACCCACCACCGCTCCGAACGAATTAAGAAAATAGAGTATGGCGGTATCCCGGCGGGCAAAATTCAAATCATCAACAAAAAATTTACTTAACGCGGGAAGTGTTCCTCCCATCGCAAATGTAGGAATAAAAAGAAGGAGCGCGGCTAAGAGGAACCGAAAAAAATAAAAAACAAAGGAACTGCTGTCGATGGAATAATTTGCCGCAGTTTTGAGAAAGAGTTCTCCGAGGTTCAGACTTAAAAACGGATAGAAGAAACAATAGATGCCAATGCCGATTTCTAACAACGCATAAAAACGTGCCGGATTTTTAACGTCATCGGCTCTTTTTCCAATTACAAAATTGCCGGCGGCTAATCCTCCCAAGAACGTAGCGAGCACAATCATTTGTGCGTGCGTTGTGTTTCCGAGAAACAATCCGAGAAATTTGAACCAGACAATTTGATAGATGAGACCGGCTGCTCCGGAAATAATAAATAAAATAGCGAAGATTGATTTGCGGGATTCTTTTGTTAGTGACAATGTTGCCTCGGTGTAATTAATAAATTGAGGTTATTGAATAGAGTTATCCGTTTATTACTTGTTCTGAAGATAAGTTTCTTCTTTTATCAATTTTGTTTTCGAAAAATTTTCCGTTGAAGGAAGCAAACAGCGAAAATCTTTTATCGTTTCCAACTCAATTGTCCCTTTCTTCAGAGTAAGGTCAAGCAGATGCCCGCCGAAAGTTTCATCTTTAGAAAGGAAGTGGAAATGAAAATCTTTTACATTTACTCCGTCGATGTATTCCGGCATTTTGAATCCGACGACTGTCCCGGTAATATTTTTTGTCTCAAAAGTAGTTTGTTTTTTTATTACTTCGCTTAAAAGCGGATACGGTTTGCTTTGTTTGGGAACACTCCGCGTTTTTACGGTGGAAAATTCTCCGGATATTTTTATTCCGTATAAATAATTTTCGGACGGGATGAAGCTGTCAATCAGATGTTTAACCTCTGTTATGTTAAAAGTCAAGTATAAAGATGAAGTAAATACACTATCTAATTTTTTTACTCTTCGTTCAGGAATAGATTTTCACAACATCCTATCTGTCTCTGTATGTTCTTTTCTATGCTATCATTTTTTATTGGCTCAAATATTATTGCAAAATAGTTTTGCTTTTCTATAAAAAATAAATCAACCTGTTATGAACGGTCATCCACTCTATTCATAGCTTTGGCAAAGTTCAGCTACACTTTGAGGAGCCGCAAGATATAACATTAAAATATAAACGTATCGCCGCAATCTTTAAGAAACAAACTATTCGCCTGCAGAGGTTAGGCAACGGTCGATACAAAATTTTTGGTTTATAGGAAAAGCAGTTATGTTACTTGTATTGTTCCGTTTATTCAACTACTGCCAGGACATAATCTTCCTCATATTTCCAAACATGCATGATACGGCTGAGTAATTTCTTTGCTATCCGAATGATTGCTTCCTGTTTCTTCATTCGTTTTGAGAGTTTCCCAAATGCCATTATAATCGCAGGGTCTTTTCTTACTGCGACCCATGCGGATTCTATGAGTATATTTCTTAGGTGTACGTTCTGTCGTTGACTCATACCCATAACTATTTCTTTCTCTCCGGATGAATGGGTTGAGGGAGCTAAACCCACATAACTGCTCAATTCATCAAAGCGTCTGAATCGATTGATATTCATAATTTCTGTGTACAGCGTTACGGCAGTTACAAATCCAACTCCTGGTACAGTCAACAAATGAGTGACAATCTTTTGCGCCCTTTCGTTTTGCTTTACTGATTTGCGTAAGAGCTTCAACACTTCGGTCAATTGCCTCCTCAAATCAGATAGTTGTTTGAGTAGTTGTTCGAGAGTTTGTTTTATTGTGTCATACTTAAACTCCAGTTTATGAAGATAGGAAATAAACCCTCCACTCCAATGTTTTAGCTCAATGTTTTCGGGCAGGTGAACCCCAAGATAATTCAAAAGTGATTTGATTCTGTTTTTTAATCTCGTTTGATCCTTTGTCAACTGTATTCTCAGTCTGCTTAAGATTCTTTCTGCTTCTTCGTCTTCAGTCGGTATGTAGATGCCACAGAGATTTTCACTGGATAGCTCCCTTGCTAATTTTCGGGAGTCAACACTGTCTGTCTTTCGTGCTTTTTCTTTGTTGCTTGTTGGAACATCTGCTGGATTTACAATGATGTTCTTGATCCCTAAGGCTTGTAATTGACGGTCTATCCAGTAACCGCAGAATCCCGCTTCATAGACGCTCAAATAGATACCTCCCGGATAATTTCTATGTAAATACTTGCTTAGCTCTACAGGGTCTGGATTCATTCTAAAATTCCTTACTTGTTGTCCCGCTATTTGTATCGTTACTGTCCAACTCTTTTTGTGAACATCTATTCCAACAGATATTAGTTGACTACTAAAATCAAGTTCCTTAATTTTTCTTTTCATTTTGGCATCCTTTACTGTTTCTATTATATTTAATTAGATGATTCATTTGAATCGACTTTATCTAATTTACAGAAAGGATGCCTTCTCTTTTACCTTTTAAACATAATATCTTTGAGAGAAAGGGGAGAAGTCATTTCAATTTTTTTTCCACATTTAAAAAACGTAACCGCGGCAAAGGGAAGAAGCGCTTCATGCTTAGCTGCCACCGGTTTGCCGTCAGTACGAATTTGAAAAACTTTTCCGTTTAGCACAATCATTTCACCGTCGAGATCGTTGAATGTTCCAAGTCCAAAGTTTCCGAAATTTTTAAGTCGCGCAACCGACAAATCTCCTTCATAGACTCCGGCCGAAAGGGCATTTATTACTGAGTATTGATAGAGTGAGTTGTTTTTCTGGGGGAATGATGCCGCACTGCAAACAAAAAGGATAAAGAAAAATAATTTCAATTTCATTTTGCCGTTCCTTTCAAATATGCCTGCCGTTTAGCTTCGGGGAATCGCTCAATAGCATAACGAAGCATCGTACGGGGCATCGTCTTGTAGTGAAGAAGCAAGAATTCTTCCTCGGTTTCCAAATCTCTTTTTCCTATTTCCCGCAGCATCCAGCCGACTGCCTTATGAATGAGGTCATGTTTATCGCGCAACAGTTTACTTGCTATGCGGAGGGTTGGTTCAAAAACTCCTGCACGAATAAAATAAAAAGTAGCAATAATGGAAATGCGTCTCTCCCACAGATTATCCGAACCGGATAGCTCTGTTAAAAGGGCAATGTCTTTATCAAAAAGATAAGCACCGACTATTTTATCCGCAGAAAGGTCAACCAGATCCCAATTATTAATTCTTTTAGAATTCTTCATGTAAAAATTGAAGATTCGTTCCCGTTCGGTTACATCGGCTTTTTTAAATTTCAACACAAGAATAAACAGAGCCACAAGCCGTTCTTCGTGGTAGATTGATTTCAGCATCGCTTGAATATCTTGAAGCGAAAGGTGTTGAAATTGCTTGGAGATAGTTCGCAAGACGGGAACTTTTATTCCGTGAAAAACATCCCCTTCGCCGTATTCTCCCGGACCTGTTTTAAAAAAACGTTGGAGGATAACGGCATGACTTTTATTTGCTTTTTGAGCAAGGACGTTTCGGATAGTGGCAAGCGACATATTACCTTCAGGGAAGATGAAAAATTTGTGCAAGTAAATTTAGCGCACCAGCCTCAAAGTGCAAATTGAATATTTTACAATTAACAACCTGTTTTGCTGCACAGGGTGAAATTTCTTAGTTTGCGCTCAATAATTTCTTTTAATTGAAAGGCATTTTATGATCGATAAAAAAATAGAAAAAGCTCTGAACGAACAGATCAATAAAGAGTTCTTTTCGTCGTATCTCTACTTGTCTATGGCAAGTTATTTCGAAAGCAAAAATTTAACCGGTATGGCTGCGTGGATGAGAGTTCAAGCGGATGAAGAACATCTGCACGCAATGAGGTTTTATAACTATGTTATTCAAAAAGGGGGAAGAGCGGTTCTTGCGGCGATTGAAACACCGAAGAGTGAGTGGAAATCAACACTCGAGATTTTTGAGAACACCTACGAGCATGAGCAATTTATCACCGCCAGCATTAACGAGCTTGTAAATTTAAGTCTTGAAGTAAAAGATCACGCAACGAATAATTTCTTGCAGTGGTTTGTAACCGAACAAGTTGAAGAAGAAGCAAACGTCACAAAAATTATCGATAACCTAAAAATGATTGGGGATAACAGTTACGGTATTTTTATGTTAGACAGGGAATTGGGAACCCGTCCTCCAGCACAACCTCTTCCGGCGGCTTAACGTAGGATTTCTAAAAAATCCTTTTGGTGAATAAACAAAGGGATTTTTCTTTTTTTAAATTGAATTTTTAGTTTAAATTTATCTCATAAATTCTCTGACAAAAATTTACCCATAGATGGCTATACTTGTTACTGGCGGCGCCGGATACATCGGTTCGCATGTAGTGCGGATGCTGCTAAAAAAAAATTATGATGTTGTTGTCCTCGATAATTTTTCGAGAGGACACGCGGAATCGCTCCCTGACGGAGTGACTTTTGAGAAAGCAGATTTGCTTGATGCCGCACGGCTGCAAGAAGTTGTTCGCAACCACGAAATTGATGCGGTGATTCACTTTGCGGCTTTTGCGTATGTCGGAGAATCGGTAGAAAATCCCGAAATGTATTATCGTAATAATGTTGCCGGGAGTTTCAACCTTATCAACGTTTTAAAAGAAAAAGGTGTTAAGAAATTTGTTTTTTCTTCAACATGTTCTTTGTACGGTAACCCGTTGCAAGTTCCGATTTCGGAAGAGGAAAGCACAAAACCGATAAATCCTTACGCCAAAACCAAATTGATGATTGAACAGATTCTTGCTGACTATGATACTGCGTATGGAATGAAACATGTTGCACTCAGGTACTTTAATGCTGCAGGAGCTTCGCAAAGCGGTGAAATCGGAGAAAGTCATTTTCCCGAACCGCATCTTATTCCGCTTGTTCTCGCGGTTGCTTTGGGTAAGCGGGATAGTATCTCCGTTTTTGGAGATGATTACCCGACACCGGACGGAACTTGTATTCGTGATTATATTCATGTTGAAGATTTAGCCGACGCGCATGTGAAAGCTTTGGAATATTTGAATGCCGGAAACGAATCTCAGATAATTAATCTTGGCACCGGCGATGGGAATTCAGTTAAGGAAGTAATCTCTGTTGCAGAAGAAATTACCGGGAAAAGCATTAAGACAATTATTGCTGATAGAAGAGCCGGAGACCCGGCAATTCTGGTTGCAGATAATCAAAAAGCAAAGACAGTGTTAGGCTGGCAGCCAAAGTTTGGTATAAAAGAAATTATTGCAACGGCTTGGTCGTGGCATCAAAATCAAAAATATTAGAAAGAGATTAGAGGAATGAAAGGCATTATTCTCGCCGGCGGTTCGGGTTCGCGCATGTACCCAATTTCTCAAGTGTACAGCAAACAGCTTACGCTTATTTATGATAAACCGCTTATCTACTATCCGTTATCTGTGTTAATGCTCGGGGGAATAAAAGAGATATTGATTATCTCCAACGAAGAAACAATTCCATCGTATAAAAAACTTTTTAAAGATGGTTCTCATTTGGGACTTTCGATTGACTATGCGGTTCAAGCCGCGCCAAACGGAATTGCCGAAGCTTTTATTCTTGGTGATAACTTTATTGGAGATGATGCCGTAACGCTGATTCTTGGCGATAATATTTTTTACGGGAATCTTGACTTCTTTTATCAAGGAATAAAAAACAATACCGGCGCAACAGTGTTTGGGTACCGCGTAACTGATCCGGAGCGGTATGGTGTTGTAGAGTTTGATGCAACCGGTAAAGCACTTTCCATAGAAGAAAAGCCGCTAAAGCCGAAATCAAAATTTGCTGTGCCGGGGCTCTACATTTATAATAATGAAGTGGTGAGTATTTCAAAAAATCTGAAGCCATCTGCCCGCGGCGAACTTGAAATAACTGACGTGAACAACACCTATTTGAAAAAAGGTGAACTCTACGTTGAAAAAATCGGCAGAGGCGTTGCCTGGCTGGATACGGGCACACCGGAAGCGTTGTTACAAGCGTCTAATTTTTTCGGAACAATTGAAGACAGACAAGGTTTAAAAGTAGCCTGTCTTGAAGAGATAGCGTACTATATGAAATTTATTTCGAAGCCTGAACTTGAAAAAGTTATAAGCGCATTACCCAGGTGCCAATACAAACAATATCTCGAAAATTATTTCTCTGAAATTGAATGAATATAGTTGCTAAACAATTAAACGGTTTAATACTGCTTCAGCCCAAAGTTTTTGGCGATGACCGCGGTTATTTTTTAGAGTCGTTTCACTCCGACCGGTACGCTTCAATTGGAATTGATGCGCCGTTTGTGCAGGATAATATTTCTAAATCGGTTAAAAACACTTTGCGCGGATTACATTATCAAATCGGAAGCGCGGCACAAGGGAAATTAATCCAAGTTATCGTTGGAAAAGTTTTGGATGTAGCCGTAGATATTCGTTTTGGGTCTCCATCATTTGGGAAACATTACACTGTCGAAATTTCAGATGAAAACCATTATCAACTTTGGATTCCTCCCGGCTTCGCTCACGGATTTTCTGTCCTTTCAGATGAAGCAATATTTGCGTATAAATGTACGGCACTTTATAATAAAGAGGCCGAACGGGCAATTATTTATAATGACGCAGACTTAAATATCAATTGGAAAGTTTCTTCTCCGGTTCTTTCACCCAAAGACCTTCTCGGGAAGAAATTTTCTGAAATAGAAAAAGATTTTATTTACAACACGGAGGTTCTATGAACCTAAAAGATACATCCATATTTTTTACTGATAAGGAACAACTTGAGAGCTACTCACTTTCAAATCAATTCGCCGAGCATTTGGAATTTGTACTGGTGAAGGATAAGCTCTCGGTTACGCAAGACGATGTCTACTTTTCCATATCAATGTCGGTGCGCGACAGACTTGTGCGGAAGTGGCTCCGTACCATGCACAAGTACAATGTTGACGACGTAAAACGCGTCTATTATTTGTCTCTTGAATTCTTAATGGGACGCTTGCTCGGCAATGCCCTTATCAACATGGACTATTACGAAGAAAGCGATAAAATTATTAAAGACGCAGGCTACCATCTGGAAGAGGCTTGCGATCACGAGCATGATATGGCCCTTGGAAATGGCGGTCTTGGCCGGCTTGCAGCCTGCTTTTTGGATTCGATGGCAACAATGGAATTGCCCGCGTTTGGTTACGGCATCCGGTATGAATATGGAATATTCGAGCAGGATATTGAAAATGGATTTCAAGTGGAAAAGCCTGACAACTGGTTGAGTTACGGAAATCCGTGGGAAATTCTCCGCCGTGAGCTTTCTTATCGCATCCGCTTTTACGGTAATGTTGAAATGCACAAAGCCCCGGATGGGCAGATGAAATTTGAATGGAAAAATACGGAAGATATTCTTGCGGTTGCATATGATGTTCCTGTTCCCGGATACAGAACAAATACCGTAAATAACCTTCGGCTATGGCAGGCGAAAGCAACGCATGAATTTAGTTTTAAAGAATTTAACGCCGGAAATTATGTTGCCTCGGTTCAGAAGAAAAATGAATCGGAAAATATTTCGAAAGTGCTGTATCCCAACGATACAATGGTTAAAGGGAAATTTCTGCGACTAAAACAACAATACTTTTTTAGTTCAGCTACGCTGCAGGATATTATTCGAAAATATAAATACGGACATCAAAACTTTGATGCATTCGCCGAAAAGACAGCAATCCAATTGAATGATACTCATCCTGTCATCGCTATTCCCGAACTGATGAGAATTCTTATGGATGAAGAAGGACTGAGTTGGGATTATGCATGGGATATTACTTCCAATACATTCGCTTATACCAACCATACCGTTGTTCCCGAAGCGCTTGAAGAATGGTCTGTTGATATTATGGAATCGCTTCTTCCCCGGCATTTGCAAATTATTTATGAAATCAATTCAAGATTTCTCAAACATGTTCGTGAAAATTATACTACCGATCCAACCACGATTGCAAATTTGTCAATCGTTAAAGAGGGAAATGAAAAGAAAATTCGGATGGCGAATTTAGCCATTGTTTCTTGTCATTCTATCAATGGCGTGGCGGAACTTCATACCGACATTTTAAGAAACACAATTTTCCCACACTTCTTTGCGCTCTATCCCGAACGCTTTAAAAATGTTACGAACGGCATTACTCCCCGCCGCTGGTTGAAAGTTGCAAATCCATACTTATCGGAAGCGATTTCTGAACACGTGGGTGACGGCTGGGTTAAAGATCTTTCACAAATAAAACGGCTTGAAAAGTATATCAACGATAAGCAGTTTATGGAAGTTTTTAAAGAAGCGAAGTGGCTGAATAAAAAATTCTTGATTGAGTATATCGAATCCGAACACAATTTGAAGATCAATCCGGAGTCAATGTTCGATGTGCACGTAAAAAGATTTCACGAGTACAAAAGGCAGTTGTTGAATGTTCTGCACGTAATTACGATGTACAATAAAATTAAAGACAGCCCGCGTGCAGCGTTTGTTCCGCGCACCGTAATCTTTGCCGGAAAAGCCGCACCCGCTTATTTTCAAGCAAAGCTGGTTATCAAATTGATTAACAATGTTGCGAATGTTATTAATAACGATCATGCGGTTGGCGACAAACTCAAGGTAATCTTCCTAAAAAATTATTCGGTTACCCTGGCGGAAAAAATAATTCCGGCCACCGATCTTTCACAGCAAATATCAACCGCCGGACTTGAAGCCTCGGGTACGGGAAATATGAAATTCGCGTTAAACGGCGCGCTTACAATCGGAACAATGGATGGAGCGAATATCGAAATGCGTGAAGAAGTTGGTGATGATAATATTTTCATCTTCGGGCTTCTTGCAGATGAAGTGCGTGAACTGAAAGCAAAAGGATATCGTCCGCGCGATTACTATGAAAGCATTCCGGAGTTGAAACGGGTTATCGACATGATTCAGAACAATCATTTCAGCATTTTTGAGCCGGGTATTTTTCAACCGCTTGTTGATGAACTTTTGAATGTTGATTATTACTGCCTGCTGGCGGACTATCAATCCTATGTAAAGACACAACAAAAAGTTAGCGCTCTTTATAAAAATAAAGACGAGTGGTATAAGAAGGCTTTACTTAATGTTGCAAGAATGAGTAAGTTCTCCAGTGACCGCTCAATTCAGGATTATGCGAAATTGATTTGGGATGTTAAGCCGGTGAAGATTGACGAAGCGTAAATTTTATAAAATGGTTTAACGTTCACAATGTACATACTCGGAATATCAGCTTTTTATCACGATAGCGCAGCATGTCTGGTAAAAGATGGAAAGATTATTGCCGCTGTTCAAGAAGAAAGATTCACGCGCAAAAAGGGAGACCACGCTTTTCCCAACCGCTCTGTAGCTTACTGTCTTCAACAGGCTGGTATTGCCGCAAGTGATTTATCCTATGTTGTTTTTTATGATAAGCCATTTTTGAAATTCGAAAGAATTTTAGAAACCTATCTCACCTTTGTGCCTTCAGGAATTAATTCTTTCATCAAAGCAATGCCGCTCTGGATTCACGAAAAACTTTGGATGAAAGAAGTAATCAAAAAAGAACTTGGTTATGAAGGGCAGATGCTTTTTCCCGAACATCATGAATCGCATGCGGCGTCGGCATTTTTTCCTTCGCCTTTTAATGAGGCGGCTTTTCTAACTATGGATGGTGTTGGCGAGTGGACAACCTCAAGTTTTGGCATCGGCTCGGGAAATCAAATTGAAATTCATTCCGACATTCATTTTCCGCATTCGCTTGGACTTCTTTACTCTGCATTCACTTATTACACGGGATTCAAAGTTAATTCGGGTGAATACAAAGTAATGGGGTTGGCTCCCTACGGCGAACCAAAATACGTAGACAAAATTTACTCCGAACTTCTTGATCTTAAAGAAGATGGTTCATTTAAAATGAACATGGAATATTTTGATTACTGTGCCGGATTAACCATGACGAATGAAAAGTTTCACAAACTTTTCGGCGGGCAGCCGAGAAAACCGGAAACGAAACTAACTCAAAAAGAAATGGACCTTGCCCGCTCGGTTCAAGAAGTTACCGAAGAAATTGTCGTGCGAATAGCGCGGCACGTCCGCAAAGAAACCGGGCAGAAGCATCTCTGTCTTGCAGGAGGTGTAGCTCTAAATTGTGTTGCAAACGGAAAATTGCTTCGCGAAAATATTTTTGAAAAAATATGGATTCAACCGGCCGCGGGAGATGCCGGCGGAGCGTTGGGAGCCGCACTTGCGGCGTGGTATCAATATCTTGGTAACGCAAGAACGCCCGATGAAATTCATGATTTCATGAGCGGCGCTTATCTCGGGCCGGAATTCTCAAACGAAGAAATTAAAGTTTGGCTAAAGAAGAAAGATATTCCGTTCACCGAAATGAAGGAAGAAACTCTTTATTCCGAAACAGCATCACTTCTTGCTGATGAAAAAGTTATTGGCTGGTTTCAGGGAAGAATGGAATTTGGACCGCGCGCTTTGGGCAACCGTTCAATAATTGGTGATGCTCGCTCGTCAAAGATGCAGGCAACTATGAATATCAAAATAAAATTTAGAGAAGGATTCCGTCCGTTCGCACCATCAGTTTTAAAAGAAAAAGCACATGAATATTTTGAACTGGAAACGGAAAGTCCGTATATGTTGCTTGTCGCCAACGTTCAGAAGAACAGGCAAAAAGAAATGACCGATGATCAGAAAAAAATGTTCGGAATCGAAAAGCTGAATATTCTTCGTTCTGATATTCCCGCCGTTACTCATATTGATTACTCCGCACGCATTCAAACGGTTGACGCGCAAACAAATCCCGGCTATCATCGACTTATCACCGAGTTTGAAAAACAAACAGGGTATGGGGTTGTAGTGAATACTTCTTTCAACGTGCGCGGCGAGCCGATTGTTTGCACTCCCGAAGATGCGTATCGGTGTTTCATGAGAACCGATCTCGATTATCTTGTATTGGGAAATTTTCTTCTTAATAAATCTGACCAAAAGCCGATGCAAGATGATATCGATTGGCGTAAACAATTTGTGCTGGATTAGAAACGGAAAAGCGGTAAAATGATTTTAAACGATATTAAAAAAATTACATCAACGCCGGCGGAGCTGAAAAAATTCGGCGTAACAGTTGGATCGGTTTTTTTGCTGCTTGGCGGAGTAATGTTTTTTCTTCACGGAAAACATGCTCTTCTTTTTTTATCAGCCGGAATTGTATTGCTTCTTCTCGGAGCGACGTTTCCCAAAGTATTGCTGCCCCTCCATAAACTATGGATGAGTCTTGGAATTGTACTCGGCTTTTTTTCGACCAGGCTAATTCTTGGACTTCTCTTTTATGTTGTTTTCACTCCAATTAGAATTATTAATAAATTAGCGGGAAAGAAATTATTGGATTTGCGGATAGAACCGGAAGCAGAAACATACTGGCAGAAGCGCCCGGTGAGGAAGTTCGAAAAAGCAGAATATGAAAAGCAATTTTAGGATGAACAATGAGTAAACTTTCTATTTTATCTGAGTTGTGGGATTTTCTAAAAGTACGAAAAAAATGGTGGCTTGCTCCAATCATCTTCTTTCTCATTCTTCTCGGTGGATTGATTATTCTAACGCAAGGTTCAGCATTAGCCCCTTTTATTTATGCTATCTTTTAGCACGTGATGAATGAAAAAATCAAAATAAAAAAGAAGAAGAAGCGCGTCCCGCTGCCGCAGAAACCGCCTAAGGTGCAGGCTTCAAAAAAAACATATAACAGAAAACGGGAAAAACCTACGGAAGATCGCCTCGAAGAGTAACCGACCCCCAAGCATTGAGGCGAATATTTATGAATGCTTTTTTCCTTCCGGTGGTAGAAAGTCTCTTTTTTAGCACCGGAACCCGGGGTAAAATCTCTTTTTTTCGTCCAATCTTATGAATAACCGGGGTTAGTAAATAAATATTCCTAAAAAATTTAAGTTTTATTTGCCTCTTACCCAAAAAATATCTTATATTTACAACAAAAATTATCTAAAATCCTAAAAAAGTTAGGAAGATTATGATTGATAACTTAGATATTAAAATTCTCGAGCTTCTTCAAGAGCAAGGAAGAACAAAAAGAAATCAGCTCGCGGAAGCAGTAAGCATGTCAATCCCGTCTGTAAGCGAACGGCTTCACAAACTCGAAGATAAAAAAATTATTGAAGGCTACTACACCAAAATAAGTAAGAAAGCTTTCGGTTACGATATCATGGCGTTTATTCTGCTGGTGATGGATTCGTCAAAGCATTATAAAATATTGTCGCAAAAAGTTGAGCAGCATCCCAATATTCTTGAATGCCATTCTATTCTCGGAGAAGGCTCGCACATCTTGAAGGTGATTGCAAAAAATACGGAAGCGTTAGAAAAACTTCTGGCAGAAATTCAATCGTGGACAGGAGTGGTAAGCACAAAATCGTTTTTTGTGTTATCCTCAATAAAAGAGTCCACAAAAATTGATCTCAAGTAGATCCGGTTCAAGGCAAAACAAAAATATCAAAAAATAAATTATAGAGGTTCATTATGGCAAAGGAAATGTCTGCAAAAGATAACGTCCTCAAATATATCAAGGATAACAAGATACAGTTTGTGGATTTAAAGTTTATGGATATGCCGGGGCAATGGCAACACATTACCTTCCCGGTTACACAATTTGATGCGGATTCGTTTGACGACGGATTCGGATTTGACGGTTCTTCTATCCGCGGATGGAAAGCAATTAACGAAAGCGACATGTTAATTATCCCGGATCCAAACACCTTGTGGTTTGATCCCTTTATTGCCGCACCTACCATCAGTTTAACATGCGATGTATACGAGCCGGCAACGAAAGAAAAATACAGCCGCTGCCCAAGAAGCATCGCGCAAAAAGCCGAACAATATCTCCTCTCTACGGGAATTGCCGATACGGTTTATTTCGGACCTGAAGCTGAATTTTTCATCTTCGATGATGTTCGCTACGATTCAACCACCAACAGCAGTTTTTATATGGTAGATTCTGTTGAAGGTAAATGGAACAGCGGAAGAGACGAAGGCCCAAACCTTGGATACAAACCCCGTTACAAAGAAGGATATTTTCCGGTTCCTCCAACAGATTCACTCGTTGACTTGCGTAACGAAATGGTTATTAATTTGATGAATGCTGGTATCGTCATTGAAGCACAGCATCACGAAGTAGCTTCCGGCGGACAATGCGAAATCGATTGCCGTTTCCAACCACTTGTTACAGCAGCTGATCAATTGCTGATGTTTAAATACATTATTAAAAATACAGCTAAAAAGAATAACAGAACCGTTACTTTTATGCCGAAGCCGATCTTTGGTGATAACGGAAGCGGTATGCACGTTCACTCAAGCTTATGGAAAAAAGGAAAACCGCTTTTTGCCGGTAACGGTTATGCGGGATTAAGCGAAACAGCTCTTTTTTATATCGGCGGAATTTTAAAACATGCCGGCGCCTTGCTTGCTATTACTAACCCGACAACTAATTCCTATAAGAGATTGGTTCCTGGATTTGAAGCACCTGTAAATCTTGCTTATTCACAAAGAAACAGAAGCGCGTCAATCAGAATTCCAATGTACTCCAACAGTCCGAAAGCAAAACGAGTTGAATTCCGCTGCCCCGATCCGTCAACCAATCCATATCTTGCATTCTCTGCAATCATGATGGCCGGTCTTGATGGTATCATCAACCGAATTGATCCGGGTGAACCATTGGATAAAGACATTTACGATATGGAACCGGAAGAATTGAAGAATGTTCCTTCAACACCGGGAAGTCTTGGTGAAGCACTTGCTTGTCTTGAAAAAGATCATGAATTCTTGCTTAAAGGCGGTGTCTTTACGGAGGACTTGATCGAAACCTGGATTAAATACAAAACCGAAAAAGAAATTAAACCGATGGCTCTTCAGCCGCATCCGTACGAATTTCATTTGTATTACGACGTTTAATTTGTCCTATCACTCTATAAAAAGGGTAACCAATGCCGGTTACCCTTTTTTGTTTTAGAAAATAAATGAAGAGATTGATGCTGTCTTAAAAGAAGCCGCTTATTTTTTCTTTATATCTATATCGCCGCCGGAGGTGGTGCATTTGAGAAGTTTCCCACCTTTATTTAAATCGGCTTCAAAGCGTGATGAAGAAATTTTTACCGCATTATTGGCGGTCAGGTCACAACTGATGCTTCCCCCGGAAGTGCGTAAATTTGCCTTAGCGTTAAAATCACTTGGCAGCCAAACTTCAATATCACCACCGGATGTTGATAAATCGATCCCCTCATTGTCTCCTGAATAAACCAATTTTACATCTCCACCGGACGTGGAAGCGTCTATCCGTCCGTTTCCGCCTTTGAGGTCAATATCACCACCCGAAGTTGAAACAGATAAGTTTCCGTCAACATCCGAAGCCGTGATATCTCCGCCAGACGTTGAAGCTCTTGTTTCTCCCTTATGTTGTTTTATGATAACATCACCACCGGAAGTCCCCATATTTGCGTTACCGGTATTGTTGACTAATTTAATGTCACCACCCGAAGTTTTTACATCGATACTTCCGTATAAATCTTTTACACCAATATTTCCGCCGGAGGATGATAACCTTGTATTATATGATGCGGGAACCATTACCTCAATGCGCATTTTGTATCCGCGTCCCCAAACGATTCCCCAAAAGCTGTCTTTTCGTTTTGCAGAAACGTAAACGCCCCAGTCCTTTTGTTCAAAATGAAAATTAAATTTTGCCTTAACTTTTTCTTCGCCGAGAACTTTTACATACACCTCATTTTTTGACCATGTTTCTACTTTTATGCTGGCTGACTGAGCCTCAACTTTTAGAATCTTGCCGGGGGTAGTATCAAAGGTTTTTTCGTGAATAACTTGCATATCCTGCGCTGCAAAAGAACCGGTGAACAGCAACGCAAGGAAGAAAGAATAAACTCCACTTTTTCTAAAGTACTGCTTGCTCATTTTTCATTCCTTTCTTTCTATTTTTAGACTCAACAAAATGAGTTTCGGTTACGGCTACTTCTCTTATTTTTGTGAAAATCTTGCCGCCAATTTATTACCTTTAAAAAGAAGAAACCCAAATTTATGTTGAAAGGGAAATAATGAAGATAAAGGTGAACAAAGCAGGGATATTCAACCGGCTTGATACCATTATTATTCGTGTGCGGGAACTGGGGCCGGCAAAGCAATGGTATATCGAAAATCTTAACTTTTTTCCTCTCTATTCGGATGAGGAGAGCCGGATAGTTGTCTTCGATATGGCAGGCACCACTACCTTAACCTTGTGGGAAAAAGAACTGCAGGCGGACCCCGCGAACAAAGCTGCTTCTGCCTCCTACGCTGTTTTCAATTGTGATAACATTGAGGAAGTTCACCGCTCACTAAAGAAAAAAGGAGTTCATGTAACAGAGCTTACCTTAACGGATGATTTTTCAATGTTTCAATTTTATGATCTTGATAACAATTTATTTGAAGTGCTTCAAATATCGGAAGCGGATGAACAAGCATGATCGGCGCGTATAAACATATTATTTGGGATTGGAACGGAACCCTTTTTAACGACGTCTCACTCTGTGTTTCAATCGTCAATCAACTTCTGATAGCAAGAAAGCTTCCTCCGCTTTCAGTGGAAAAGTATAAAGAGATTTTCACGTTTCCCGTTAAGAATTATTACATAACCGCCGGATTCAATTTTGACCATGAATCATTTGAAGTTGTGGGAAAGGAATGGATGGACGAATACGAAAGAAGGAAACTTGAGTGCGGATTGGCAGCCGGCGCAACGGATCTCTTGAATATCATCGCTTCGAAAAAGATTGATCAATCGATTTTATCAGCCTATGCACAGCACACCCTGAATGACGTTGTAGAAACATTTTCGCTTACAAAATATTTTTCATATTTGCTTGGGCTTGATAACATTTATGCGTCGAGTAAAGTCCATCTCGGGAAACAACTCATCGAAAAGCTTGAACTTGAAAAAGGGGAAGCGCTTCTTCTCGGCGATACCGTACACGATTTTGATGTCGCGCAAGAAATTGGCGCCGACTGTATACTGCTTGCGAGCGGACATCAAAACCGGAAAAATCTTGAACAGTGCGGCGCGCCGGTGTTCGACTCTATTCTCGATTTACTTCACAACATAAACGGAAAGCAGCAATAAGTAAGGATTCTTATGAGCAAAGATTATCACCCGCGGATGCATTCTGCCGAGCACATACTTAATCAAACCATGGTGCGGATGTTCAACAAAGGAAGGTCGTTCAGCGCGCATATCGAAAAGAAGAAATCAAAATGCGATTATCACTTCCACCGTAATTTATCATCGGAAGAAATTGGAGAAATAGAAGCACGTGTTAATACGGTTATTAGTAAAAATCATTTTGTTACGGAATCGTTTCTTCCAAAAGATGAAGCGGAAAAGAAATTCAATTTAGATCGGCTGCCGGAGGATGCGGGAGACAAGGTTCGCATAATTTCGATTGGCGACTATGACGATTGCCCATGCATTGGTACCCACGTTGAAAATACCTCCGAAATAGGAACATTCAAGATTATTTCAACCGATTATGCGGAAGGTGTGCTGCGTCTCCGTTTTAAACTTTTGGAAGAATCCAACTCATAATTCCGGCATCAAACCAACAAACTTTATTGGAGATTTACGTGAAAACTTTTTTTGTATCGCTCGTTTTTCTGTTCGCTTTTTCATTAATAGGATGTAAACCAACTACGGATAATCTTACCTGGCACGAAAATTTGGATGAAGCATTAAAGATTGCTCAAAAAGAACATAAGACGGTCTTGATGAATTTTACCGGTTCTGATTGGTGTGTCTGGTGTAAAAAACTTACCGCAGAAGTTTTTTCACAAAAAGCATTTGAAGAGTATGCGAATCAAAACCTCGTTCTTGTTAAAATTGATTTTCCACGGGAAAAAGAACAAACTCCCGAAACTACATATTATAATCAGCAGCTTGCGGAACAGTTTAGAGTTGAAGGGTATCCGACAATCGTTTTATTACGCAACGACGGAAGCGTGCTTGGCTACACCGGGTATGTTGAAGGAGGAGCGGAAAATTATGTGCAACATCTAAAGAGTTTTAAATAACATTTGACAGTCGGTGGTCATTTTTACCGGATGGCCACCGGCTAATAACCATGGTCCAATACGCCACCCTACTTCAACTTATCTTTAAACACCTTTTCAAATTTTTCAACTTTTGGCGCAATAACAAATGAGCAATATCCTTGCGTGGGATGCTGCGCAAAATAATTTTGATGATATGCTTCCGCCGGATAAAATTTTGTGAACGGAACAATCTGAGTGACAATCGGATTTTCCCATGCGCTGGACAAATCAAGCTCTTTTTTGTAATGCTCGGCAAGATTTTTTTGTTCATCCGAATGATAAAAAATAACCGAGCGGTATTGTGTCCCTTCATCCGCACCTTGTTTATTCAACGTTGTAGGGTCGTGGGTTTTCCAGAAAATCTTTAAGAGATCTGCGTACGAAACTATTGAAGGATCAAATGTAATCTGAACAACTTCTGCGTGTCCGGTTTTACCCGTACAGACTTGCTCGTAAGAAGGTTGATCAACGCTTCCGCCGGCGTAGCCCGAAATTACTTTGTGCACCCCTTTTACGCGTTCAAAAATAGCTTCGGCGCACCAGAAGCAGCCGGAGCCGAAGGTGGCGGTGTCAAGTTTAGATGTAGTATCCATAATTTCCTGATCTTTAAAATTGTTGTTGTCTTTACTTTTATTACACGCCGTAATTGAAACGAGTAAAAAAAGGAAAATGTACTTTGTCATAGTTTAGCTCCTTTGAAAGGAAAACATTTAAGGGGGAAGGAAAGTTCAAGAGAGAAAAAGAAAGGCTCGATTTTCATCGAGCCCAAAAGATGAGAAGGATAAAAGATTACAGAATATACTTACTCAAATCTCTATTCTTAACAATTGCATCCAATTTTTTTCTTACAAGTTTTGCATCAATCCGCACCGTTGTTTTCGGCATTTTGTCCGGTACTTCAAATAAAATATCATCAAGCAGTGTGGTTAAAATGGTATGCAAGCGCCGCGCGCCGATATTTTCAACTTGTTCATTCACTTCAAAAGCCGTACGCGCTATTTCTTTTATTCCTTCTTCGGTAAAGTTGAGAGAAACCTTTTCTGTTTCAAGCAGCGCGGAATATTGTTTCAGTAAAGCGTTTTCCGGCAGAGTAAGAATTTTAATAAAGTCTTCTTCGGTTAAACTTTTTAATTCAACGCGGATAGGAAATCTTCCCTGCATTTCGGGAATTAAATCCGAGGGTTTAGAAACATGGAAAGCTCCCGAAGCGATAAACAAAATATGATCGGTGCGTACCTGTCCATATTTTGTGTTCACGGTTGAACCTTCAACAATAGGAAGCAAATCACGCTGCACGCCTTCGCGCGAAACATCTGGTCCGCCGCTTGAACCGCGTCCGCTCCCCCCGGTAATTTTATCAATCTCATCAATGAAAATAATGCCGGAGTTTTCAATGCGTTGAATTGCCTCTTTCTGCACGGCATCAATATCAATTAATTTTTGTGCTTCTTCCGCAGAAAAAATTTCCCGCGCTTCTGCTATGGTTGTTTTTCTTTTTTTCTTTTTCTTTGGAAGCATAGAGGACATAATTTCTTGAATGTTGATTCCAAGATCGTCCGCACCGATTGGTCCGAGCACCTGCATTCCCACGGAAGAGGTAGTAATATCAAATTCGATTAAACGGTTATCAATTTCACCTTTATGAAGTTTTGTCCTCATCCAGTCGCGTGTTTTTAGATTTACAACCGGATCTTCGTCAAGCGTAGAAACCGCGGCCTCAGGTTTCGGTTCGTCTCCGTTTTCGAGGGGTTTTTTTACCGGGGGAATCAAGAGATCGAGGATGCGTTCGTTAGCAAGTTCTTCGGCTTTGGCTTTAACTTCTTCGGTTTTTTCGGCTTTGACCATGTTTACCGCAACGTCGGCTAAATCGCGTATCATGGATTCAACATCTCTTCCCACATATCCGACTTCGGTATATTTTGTTGCTTCAACTTTTATAAAAGGAGCGTTAGAAAGTTTTGCAAGTCTGCGGGCAATTTCGGTTTTTCCAACTCCGGTCGGCCCAATCAAAATGATATTGTTGGGCATTATTTCTTCTCGCAGCTTCCCTTCTACCTGCTGGCGACGCCACCTGTTTCGAAGAGCGATGGCCACAGCCCGCTTTGCAACATTCTGCCCGATGATAAATTTATTTAATTCGCTTACAATCTGAGTTGGGGTTAATTCGTTTCTCAAAATTTTTCTGTTCTTTCGTCAATTATTTTTCAAGAGTTTCAACGTGAATTTTGTCGTTGGTGTAAATGCATATCTCCGAAGCGGTTTTTAAGGATTGCTCAACAATTTCCGCAGCGGAAAGTTTGCTGAATTTTTTCAGCATTTTAGCGGCGGCAAGGGCGTACATTCCGCCGGAGCCGATAGCTACAATCTTATCATCCGGTTCAATTACATCGCCGTTTCCGGAAATTACAAAGGCGCTCTCTCCCGAAATAACAGCAAGCATCGCTTCAAGTTTACGGAGGTATTTATCCGTACGCCATTCTTTAGCAAGTTCAACAGCGGCGCGGTTCACGTTGCCGCGAAATTGTTCAAGCTTATCTTCAAAGCGTTCCATCAGCGTAAAAGCGTCTGCAGAAGCTCTGGCAAAACCGCAAAGAACTTTTCCGTTTGCAATTTTTCTAACTTTCATTGCGTTGTGTTTCATCACCGTATTGCCGACGGTTACCTGCCCGTCTCCGCCGAGCGCGGCTTCTCCGTTTTGTATAACACCAATAATTGTGGTGGATCTAATCTCTACCGGCATGATATTCCTTTAAAATCTTTTAGTAAAATTAACTTTTTTTGAGGGAATAAGAAATTACCGACGTCATTTCGCTACCAGCCTCGTGATGATTAGACGCAGCACGGGCTTAAAAGGAATGATTCGGGAAACTTCTTTTTGATATGAAATGTATGCGTCGCCAAACTTTTCAACCAGTTTTTTTTCTTCGTAAATCGATCCGGCAATAAAATAGAGTGTTCCGCAGACTGCGAAGAGGAAGTAAAAAAGATTCATGGTGGGATGTGCAAGCAGATAGAGAATGGTGAAAAAGTAGATGGGATGGCGAGAAAATTTATACGGTCCTTCAATCCGGAGTTCGGATGACTCATCAAGGTCGTCTTCGCTGTACGTTCCCGATTTCCATCTTGCTATTTGTGTGATGCCGAGAAATTCTTTTCCATCGAGATATTTCAACGTCCAAATCATTCCTACCAGACTCGCAAACTGGGGGAGAAGCATCAAAATATCGAAAGGGAATTGAAGATCGAAAAGAATGACGTCTGGTTTTGGAGAGGCAATCCAAAAGCCCATGAAGGTAAAAATTGAAATGCTATTGTAAGCGAGTCGGTAAAAAGGAAGAAAACCGGGAAATCGTTCTTTAACAATTCTTTTTACTTTATTTGAAGCGAGGAAAGAATGGAAAACTCCGAACAGCGCAAAGAAGGAAATGATAAGGAGAACATTTCCGATAATGGTCATAGCGTTTTGCGGAGGCGTGCTACCGGCAAACGAAGCTGCTCGCGGTATTTAGCAACAGTTCTGCGCGCTATGTGAATTCCTTCTTCATTCAGCATTTCGGCAATTTTATCATCACTAAGAGGGGACTGTTTGTCTTCTTTCGTAATAATTTCTTTTATTCGTTCTTTAATATGTTTGTTGGAGACTTCTTCACCGGAATCGGTGGCTAATCCTTCGCTGAAAAAATATTTGAGCTCGTGAATTCCCTGCATGCTTTGAACAAATTTTCCGTTCACCACACGGCTGATGGTTGAAATGTCCATCATTATTTCTTCGGCAATGTCTTTATAAATCATAGGCCGGAGAGATTTTGGTCCTTCTTCAAAAAACGCAAGTTGTTTTTCGAGGATAGCGCGCATTACTTTTAACAATGTTTCTCTTCGCTGCTCTATGCAGGCGATAAACCATTTTGCCGATTCAAATTTTTCCCGGAGAAATTTGTAGGTGTTCTTTTCCCGCTCGGAAATTTTCTTCTTCCCTTTGTTCGCGTTCATCATTTCAAGATACGAAGCGTTTACGGTAACGGATGGCATTGAGCGGTCGTTTAAGGTTATAATGTAGTTGCTGTCTACTTTTTCAATTATGAAATCGGGAGTAATTTGATTCAGTTCGACAATTTCAAAATTACCTTCACCCGGTTTTGGATTCAGCTTTTGGATTATGTCGAGAACGGAGCGGAGCGTATCCGAAGTAAGCGACATTTTTTGCATCATCGCGTCATACCGTTTCTGCACAAAATCATCGAAATGATTTTTCAGCATATCTTCCGCCAGGTAAGAATAGTAGGGATCGTATGTGCCATGGTGAAGTTGAACGAGGAGACACTCTTGAAGATTACGCGATGCAATGCCGATTGGATCGAGTCCCTGAACTTCTTTCAAAACGGATTCGGCATCTTCAATCGTTACATCAATGTGGTCAAATACTTCAAGGTTGCTGATGATGGTTTCTAAATCTTGTTTTAAGTAGCCGTCTTTATCAAGGTTTCCGATTATTTCTTCCCCAAGGAGAAGTTGTTTTTCACTTAAATGAAGAAGATAAAGCTGGTTGAGTAAATGCTCTTGAAGTGATTCGCGCTGCGGTGCTGTTGGCTGAAATTTTCCTTCTTCGGCTTGAGAATTTTTGTACGATGGATCATCAAAATAATCTTCATCGTTCATGTAGTCTTCAATACCAAATTCATCTTCATCGCTGTACTCGGTATCGTCAAGTTCGTCTACAATTTCATCGGGTTCTTTCTCGTCTTGCTTCAGTTCAAGTTCTTCTTCAAGAATAGGATTGAGTTCCAGTTCTGTTTTAATCCGTTGTTCCAGCGCCATGGTATTCAGCTGCAGCAGTTTTTGGTATTGAATCTGCTGAGGTGAAAGTTTCTGTTGCTGCGATAAGCGCTGAGAAAGTGAAAGCATACCTATTTACCCGTTAATTCCTTTGCTTTTTTGTACCACTGTTTACTGTATTTTCGTTCCAAACTTTCCCGGCAGAATTCAAACGCGGTGATGTTTTCATCCGTTCCTTTTTCAAGTGCCGGTGCGCATTCGGAAAATTTTTCGAACCGGAGAACCTCGCCTCCAAATTCGGACACCCTAATTGGAAACAAATGACAGGAAATTGGTTTTAAGAATGTCGAACGTCCTTCATTAAAAAGTTTTTCAAGAGAACATTTTGCTACGTCGTCTTCGAAATAAACCAAAACACACGCTTTCGAGTTTACGCTTCTGGTAAGCAGTTCTCCCTCTTTTTCTTCATAAAATCCGTGTTTTTCAATTTCAGCCCAGTGTTCTTCAGAAACTATTCCCTTAACCATCGGCAAAACTTTTTGTATCGCTTTTACTTCCTCTTTCAACAACGGAGCGCCGAATTCGCTTTCAAGCGTACAGCACGCACCTTTGCATTTTGTCAGATTACAGGCAAAATTGGTCTCGACTATTTCCTTCCTGAGAAGGACGTCATTTACGGAAATAAAATTTGATGTAAACATTGGAATAATTTTTGTGCAAAGATAAACAATTCACCTAAAATTATGAAGATTGTTTTTCTGAAAGCGGGATGAAAAAGCTTTGGATGTTCCGGTATTTAAATTTTTTAAGTAATTTGCAAAAGGTAAACGGAAAATTCACCTATGAACTTAAAAGGGAAGCATGTCGTTATCACCGGCGCTTCAAGCGGTATTGGAAAACAGCTCGCGCTTCAATTAGCAAAAGAAGGATGCAGCCTTATTTTACTTGCTCGGAGAGTGGAGCTGCTGGAAGAAGTTGCGCAAGAAGCAGCTTCTTACAATGTCTTTGTAAAAGTGTACCGCTGCGATGTTTCGGATAAAAGTGAAGTTGAAAAAGTTTTTATGCAAATAAAAAAGTTTTTCGGATTTATAGATATACTTATTGCGAATGCCGGAGTAAGTTCCCGGACTGATATCCGGAAAGTTGATTCGGTAAAAGCGCTTCAAACGTTTCAAGTGAATGTAATGGGCATTATCAATTGTGCCGCCCAAGTTATACCCGATTTTATTCAGGCGAAGAAGGGAATGCTGGTAGGCGTTTCTTCTTTAGCGGAAAGCAGAGGATTTCCGAGAAGCGGATATTACTGCGCAAGCAAAGCCGCCGCTTCAACCTATCTCGAAAGCCTGCGTACCGATCTGAAAAGATATAACGTGAAAATCGTTACGGTAAAACCCGGCTTTGTTCGAACACCGATGACGGATAAAAATGAATTTAAAATGCCTTTTCTCATTCCGGTAGAAAAGGCGGTGGATTATATTGTAAAAGGAATAAAAAAAGAAAAACGTATTATTCAATTTACCTTTAGCGCGGTTGTGGGGATAACAATTCTGAAGCTTCTTCCCGATTGGCTCTTCGATCTTCTCTCACAACAGCAGCTGAGAAAACCTTTGAAGAAATGAAAAAAGTAAATTCTGTGGTGGTAGCTTTGCTTGGATTCTTCCTTTTGGCAGGAACGAACAAGGCACAACAGGATTCTTCAATCACACTTTCCGAAATTATGTTCAATCCCATCTCCGGGAATAATGAGTTTATCGAACTTTATAATACAAGCGCAACAGATACCATTGATCTTGCCTCATTCAAAATAAAGTACGCTGCTTCCACAGCCGACCAACTCCTCTCAACAGGCTCAGGCACAAAACTTTTACCAAATCATTTTGCGGTAATTTTTGAAGGAGACTATGATATCCTTACCGGCATCTACACTGGACTCGTTCCGGCGGAAGCGTTGCTTCTAAAAATTTCCGATAACGCATTTGGTTCTTCGGGAATGGCAAATACAACCGACCGCGAGATTAGGTTGATCTCATCAAAGAACGACACGCTTGAAACGTATCTTTATTCCGCCAACAATGGAAACGGCATATCCGACGAGAAAAAAATTCTTTCCAAGGACAATTCTCAAAGCAACTGGGCAAATTCGGTATCGGCAAACGGAACACCTGGATTTAAAAATTCGGTAACGCCTCTAACCATTGATGCGGCGGTGAGTACCGTTTCTCTTTCTCCCGAAATCCCGATTGTTGGTGGTTCACTGATAGTCTCCGCGACAATAAAAAATTATGGAACTGCATTTCTCTCGAATGTTTCGGCAGATATGTTTGTCGACAGTAATAAAAATGGAATCGGTGACCCGGAGGAAAAATTCTTTCATCAATCCTTTTCTCTTGCATCGGAAGATTCGATAAGTATTGGAGAATCGCTTCAAAATCTGGCGGAAGGGAATTATGAAATAATTGTCACGGTTCTCGCTCAAGGTGACGAAAATCCGAACAACAACTCAAAAAAAATTTCCTTCACCGTTTCTTCCAAACCCAACACTTATAATGATGTTGTAATAAATGAAATTATGTACGCGCCGCTTTCCGGGGAACCGGAGTGGATCGAATTATTCAATCGTTCGGAGAAAGCGATAAATATTAAAAAGTGGAAAATATCCGATAACGCCACTCCGGTGGTTATAACTCAAAATGATGTATTCATTCCTCCAAAGTCTTATCTCGTTTTATCAAGAGATTCAACTTTGCTTCTTCATTATGCGGTTGGTTCGCCGATAGTTACGTTGCCTTTACCCGCTTTTAACAATACGGATGACGCGGTGGTAGTAAAAGATTCACTCGGATTTTTGCTTGACAGCGTTTATTACTTTTCTTCATGGGGCGGCAGCAGTGGTAAATCGCTTGAACGCATAGATGCAAATTCTTCTTCGCTTAGCTCCGGAAATTGGCAGACTTCCAACAGCGGTGCGTTTGCAACACCGGGAAAAATAAATTCGGTAACTCAAAAAGATTACGACGGTGCGATTTCCGCAATTCATGTTACTCCGCAAAATCCAGTCGCCGGTGATGCGGTTTCGTTTTCCGCCACCGCAAAAAATATGGGGAAAAATTCTCTCTCGTTTTATGCGCAACTCTTTGCAGATGAAAACCTCGACTCGATTCCCGACCTACTTCTTGCAACCACCGGAAACGTTGAACTCCCTTCGCTCGATTCAATTTCTGTAGCGTTTGATTTCACCTATCCAAACTTTAAAGGGACAAAAGGATTTTTTGTAAAAGGAATTTTTTCACTGGATGACGACACGACGAATAATACTTTGTACACAACTTTATCATCGGGATTTCCGCAAGGAACTGTGTTAATAAATGAAATTATGTTCGCTCCGCTAAACGGTGAGCCGGAGTGGGTTGAATTGTTTAATGTTTCGAGCGACACAATAAACCTAAAAGATTGGACGCTCAACGATGTTTACACAACTCCCGCTTACGGAAAGATAACGAACGATTTTGTTTTACTTCCGAAAACCTTCGGAGTTGTGTCGAAGGATTCTTCAATTTTGAATTATCATAGAATAATTCCATCCGGTATAGCAAAAGTTCAACTTCCAAATTTAAATAACGATGAAGACGGTGTGGTCTTGAAAGATAACCGCGGCATAGAGATGGATTCAGTCCTTTACAATAATTCTTGGGGAGGAACAGGCGGTTATTCAATTGAAAGAAAACAAAGGAGCGTTTCGGCATATCAACAAGATAATTGGGGCAGTTCAATCGATATCGAACAAAGTACTCCGGGAAGAATAAACTCGCTCACTCCAAAACAATTTGATTTGACTATTTCAAATTTCAGTACGGAATATCAGACATTTGCAGAGAATGAACCATTCCCCGTTTTTGTTTATGTGAAAAACATCGGCAACAATGCAGCAGCAAATTATAAAGTTGAATTTCGCATTGACAGCGACTCAAACGGTACGGCAAATCACTTGTTTGATGTGCAGACGATTTCAACTCAGCTCCAAAGCGGCGATTCTCTTAAGGTAATTTCTCAAGCGTCCGTTTCAATAGAAAAGAAAACGAAACTCTCGTCACAAATTATTTATAATAATGATCAAGATACACTAAACAACTATGTCGAAAAATATTTTGAGCCGGGCTACCCGCTGCAAGCCGTAACGTTAAATGAAGTGATGTATAATCCCAACGACGGCGCACCCGAATGGGTTGAGTTGAAAGCCAATCTGCCGGTGAACTTAAAAAATTGGTCCGTCTCCGATTCGCTTACCAAACCCACAAAATCAAAAATCACTTACAACGATTATTTCCTATCTACGGGCGATTTTGTTGTTCTTGCAAAAGATTCAGCTTCTTTCGATCACGCATACCAAGTAGCCGGAATCAAACTACTTCCGGTAAATCTTCCCTCCTTAAGTAATACAGAAGTTGGTTTACGCATTTACGATTACCGCGACGCGCTTATTGACAGAATGCATTATAAATCTTCTTGGGGCGGAACGAAGGGCGTGTCAATCGAATTTGTTAATGGCGGTGCCGATAGTTTGAATTGGATTACTTCACTAGCCGCAAACGGGAACTCCGCCGGCAGTGAGAACGTTTTCCCCAAAGAAGACTATCCACGGAGTGCAGTTGTATTCAACGAAATTCTTTTCGACCCCGCGAATGGTAATACTGAGTTTGTTGAGTTTCAAAATATTTCTAACGATACTATAAATATCGGCGGTTGGAAAATGGTAGACGAAAAAGGTAAGTATTATAAATTATCCGAAACGGGAATGCTTTTGTTCCCGAAAGATTATTTTGTGCTTGGCGCCGATAGCCTTTTGTTCTCGGCGTATCCGCAGCTTTCACCCGCAAACGTCGCAATCACAAACGAGTCTTCGTTAGGTTTAACAAACACGGGCAAATCACTAAAACTCACCAATATTTTTGGCACTGTTATCGATTCAATATTTTACTCCCAAGCCTGGCACAACAAAAATATTCTCAATACAAAAAACAAATCGCTTGAGAGAATAAATCCTTTCATCGATGGTAATTCAAGCAGCAACTGGAGTACTTCAGTCAGCTCAATCGGAGCGACTCCGGGAATGCAAAACAGTATCTACACCACAAATGGAAATGTCTCCGCCGGTATTTCAGTTTCGCCAAATCCTTTTTCTCCCGACAACGATGGGTTTGAAGATTTTACCGTTATAAACTATCATCTTTCTCAGCCGATTTCGCAAACGCGAATCAAAATTTTTGATGTGAAGGGGAGGCTGGTTCGAACGCTCTTAAATAATCATGCGAGCGGACAAACGGGTTCTGTAATCTTCAACGGACTTGATGACAACGGCAATCCATTAAGAATTGGGATTTATATTATCTATCTCGAAGCTATGAATGATGCTTCAAATATTGTTGATAAATTAAAAACCGTTGTGGTTGTTGCAAGAAAACTTTAAATGATAATAATATGGCAGAAATAAAATATTTTACGGTACAGGAAGCAATCACAACTCTCCCGCTTGTGAAGAAGATTGTTGAAGATATTTTACAAGAAGGAAGGGAAATAAAGCTCATGATGGAAGGTGCCTATGGAAATGAAGAGGCAAATCCTCAACTCACCGAACACTTAAAAAGAATGCAAAGCTATTTGAAGGAACTGCTGGAGGTGGGATGTTTTTATAAGGATTGGGATTTTTCAGTTGGGTTGGTTGACTTTCCCGCAGTGATTGAAGGGGAAGAAGTTTATCTTTGTTGGCGGAGCGACGAGGGTACCATTAGTCATTACCACAGTCCGAACGGAGGGTTTGCGGGAAGAAAATTAATTCCCGAAGTGTATTTTAACGGGTAACTTAATTTTATTCTTGGAATCTTTACGTGAACAACATTCATCTTTTTGTTTTCGACCTTGACGGAACGCTGACCGAATCTTCCGACACTATTTATAAATGTACGCTCAAAACATTTGAACATTTAGGGCAAAATTTCTTTTTCCCGAAAGAAGAATTGGACAAACGGCTCGGTGAACATTTTGAAGATATTTTTAATGAGCTTGGAATTCATGTGGAAAATTTTGAAACCTTCATCGACATGTACAAAACGTACTATCCTGATTTCATTCACACGTCCACGTTGTACTTAGGTGTAGAAGAGACAATCACTGCGTTAAAAGCTGCCGGAAAAAAAATTGCATTACTTACCACAAAAGGGCAATCGCAGGCGGAAATGATTCTCCAACATTTTAAATTGTACCATCTCTTTGACGAAATTGTGGGAAGAAGACCCGGTGTGGGACATAAACCTTCTCCCGAACCATTATTGTATATTTGCGAAGCGCTTTCTGTGCTTCCTGAGAACACGGTAATGGTTGGCGATACAGAGGTAGATGTGCAATGCGGAAAAAACGCCGGCACAAAAACTTGCGCGGTCTCTTACGGATTCCGGACAAGAGATAGCCTTGAACAGGAAAAACCCGACTTAATTATTAATGCATTTGCCGAATTGTTACATAACAAATCTATAGAACCATGAAATCACGAATTTATTTTCTAACAATCCTTCTGCTGATAAGTTTCATCATTAATACGGTGATATTTTATTATGCCGAAATAGGAGTTAACCCTCACGTTCATACCTACTTTGATGTAGTATGGTGGTGGACAGTCAGCTCAACAACGGTAGGATACGGAGATGTTTATCCGGTTACGGTTGCGGGAAGATTTTCCGCGATCATTTCGATTATCGTTGGAGTCTTCTTTTATACAAACATTATCACCATCATCGCCGAGTCGGTCCACGTAGCGTTTGAAAAACATATACGCGGCTTAGCTCAGGTAAATTGTAAAAATCATATTGTTATTTGTGAGTATACAGCTTTTGCGGATGAACTTATTCAGGAGATTGGAAAGTTTGAAAAGTTTGCCGGAAAAGAAATGGTGATTGTAACCGATTTGGTTGAAACAAATCCTTACCCACAACACTTCTTTGTGAGAGGCGTTCCCATTAATCCTTTTAACTTGAAAAGAGCCAATATTAACTACGCCGATTATATTTTTGTGTTTTCCAATATTCGATTTAAAGACCCGGATGTAAAATCACTACACTTGCTTTCAAGAATTAAAAAATTGAATCAGCACGCAAAGATTTATATCGAATTGGAAAATCCGCAAGATGAGTTAGTCGATTATCTCGACCCGTCTGTTACGGTTGTTGAAAGCCGCCGCCTGCTTGAGGATTTGCTGAAATATAAATCGATAAAGTTTGACATCCTGTTTGAAGGGGAAAAGAAGAGTTAAAAAAGGGGACGCGCCTTACCTGGTAAGTAGCGTCCCGAATAATTACTACCTACTTAAACGTATCCTCTGAATTAATTATATTCACTTCACGAACATTTAAATGGAAGGCAGCCGCGGCATCGTCTTCATTAAGAACCGATTTGGGAAGTCCGGCTTTTACCATATTTGAATAACTCATCGGGGAAACAAGATTTTCTTTCAAATTTTTGGCAAGCGGTTCAGCTTCGCTTTTATCAGTGATAATGGCGATATCCATATTATCAATCTGCCAATACTTTTTGATCGCTTTGTTAACATCGGCTAAGGTTACCTTCGCAAGCAGTTTGTCCATTTCGTTTACGTAATCTTTTTTACCGTAAAATTTGGAATCCATCAAGTAGCCAAGACGACTTGAAGGAGTCTGCACATACAATTTAATGTAGCTTCGTAAAAAAGTTTTCGTTGCGTCGAAATCTTTTTGCGACATTCCATCTTTTATAAGATTGTCAATTTCCATCAGTGCCAAACGGAGCGCGAAATGAGCGTGACCGATTGAAATGTTTTCCAATTCTTTGTATTGATTTTTTAACTGTTTGGCAATTTGAACCGGACGAATCCAGAGTGAAAAATAATTTAATGACCGTGGTGTGCCTGCAGGCTGCAGCATATTGCGTCCGCCGTTATCGAACCATTCGATATAGGAATAGTCGCCGTAGTTCATCGAACGGGTCTCTCTCAGTTTTTGATACAGCTGTCCGTACGATTTTCTATGCTCACCGAGAAACGAATTCGCAACCATCAAAGCGGCAAAGTCATCATCTTTTCTGGTGAGATTCATCGGAAAGCCTGCAAAAATTGCCGAACCAAACGCATTATCTTTTTGGATGATCTCAACATTTATCCCCTTTGGCATTTGGGGTTCGGTTAATGTTGGAAGATTCGGCTTTGTAGCGGGAAGTTCATGCATGTCTTTTTTAAGAGTTGCAAGAAATTCTTTTGAATAGTTTCCCGCAATCCCGATCATCAAATTATTTCTTGTGAAGTAATTTTTATATTGTTCCTTCACATCCTCAAGTGTAATGGATTTTACGCTTTCCGATTTTCCCTGCACCATATGCTGATACTTTGTTCCGCTAAAAAGATAATACTCGAGAACTTTCTTTGAGTATTCTTCGTCGGATGAGGCTCTGATAACCTGATCAACATAGTTCTGCTGGTTCCTCTTCACTCTATCAAAATCGCTTTGCGAAAATGAGGGATGAAGCATTAATCCTTTGAGAAGCGGATAAAAATCCTTTAAGAAATCTTGATGCACTTCAAAAGTGAAAATAGAGACTTCTTTATCAACAGACGAGGAATATCCCGCAGCCCACGGATAAATTTTGTTCTGAATATCCGTATAAGATAAATCGCCCGTTCCGCCTTGTGTTAGTAGGGCTGAAGTAAGATACGTTAATCCCTCTTTTCCTGCGGGGTCACAAACAGAACCGTTTTTAAACATCAGTTTAATGATAACTTTGTTTGTGTTCGGAAGATTAAGCTCAACAACTTCTTGTGCGAGAAGCGAACCGAAAAAAAGTATTCCTAAGATGAGCGTTTTCATTATTTTACTCCTCCTTCCGCATCAGCTGAAATTGTTCCAATAGTTAAATGGTTCTGAACGAAATATTTTTTCGCGACCATTTTAATGTCGTCCACGGTAACCTTATCATAATTTTCGTACGATCTGTTTATATCTTCCGGATCACCGGTGAGTTCAATAATATGACTTAATATATTGGCGATGGACGATGGGTTATCAATTCCCATGGCGAAACTATATTTCAATCTTGATTTTGTTTCTGCGAGAATTTTTTCATCAACACCGTTTGTTTTCACTTCTTCAAGCGCTTTCATTATTTCATCTTTTACATACTGCATGTCTTTTTTGTTTACAAGCGATGCATCGATGGAAATGAGATAAGGATCGCGCGTATCATACAATCCGCCGTTTAAGCTTCTTACTTTTTGTTCGTTAATAACAAGTTTCTGATTCAATTTCGAATTGTCCGAAAACAAAATGGTGGTAAGAATATCAAGTGCGGGAGAATCCATCGTCTTGGTGCTGAATCCCGGGCCTTTAAAGTTTAGACTAACAAAAGGAGGAATGCTTCCGTTTTGCAGATGCGTGTATCGGGTTTCTTTTTGTTCCGGTTCTACGGGGATATCAGCCTGATAATTCCCCTTTTTCCAGGAACCAAAATATTTATCGGCCAAATGATTTACTTCTTTCGCTGTTACATCACCTACCACAAGCAGCGTTGTATATTCCGGACGATAAAATCTGTTGAAGAATTTCAACGAATACTCATACTGATTCGGCATATCGATAATATCCTTCAGAAATCCCATCGTTGTGTGTTTATAGGTATGGTTATCAAACGCGGTATTGGCAATGTTTTCTTCCAACTGCGCAAATGGTGAAGCGATATTTTTTGTGTATTCACCTTTTACAGCGCCGGCTTCTGTTTTGAAATCGTGAATAGGGTAATGAAGATTTTCAAACCTGTCGGATTCAAGTTCAAACATCTTCTCCAATTTTAAGGCATTGCCCGTCATGTGGTAAATTGTTCTATCGAGCGAAGTATTAGCGTTGGCAGAAGCGCCAATGGCTTTTAATGCTTCATTGTATTTATCCTTATCGTATTTTTCTGTTCCGCGGAACATCATGTGTTCGAAAAAATGAGCAAAGCCGGTTACTCCTTCTTCAACCTCATTTCTCGAACCCGTTCGGACAATAAGAAAAAAAGAAGCAATCCCGGGACTATCAAATTTTACGGTTACCACATTTAAGCCGTTCGCCATTTTGTATTGTTCTATCGGATATGGAAACGGTTTTTTAGCCGCAACTGCAGAAACTGCAAAAGCGGATAAAAAGAAAATCGGTAACACAAATGAAAAAAGTGCTTTCATAGCGTTCCTTTGTTTAATGAATAGTGTAACTCATTCCACCTCAAAGGAAAGAGTTTATCCTTTATGAAAAAATAGCAAAATCTGTTTTGTTGATTTACCGCGTTTATGGAATTATACTCCCGCTTATCAGGAAATAATGGGGTATTTTCTGTAAAGTGAAATTTTTTCTTGACAAAAGCATCTTCTTGTTGTATTTTTACTTTGTAAAACAAAGTACTTTATTAACTGAGGCTTACATGGAAGACAGAAATGCATTAGATGAATTGGTTTTTATCAAAAAGGTAATTGAAGATAGTAAACGGACAGTCGCTGAAAATGGTGTAGGATATATTGTTTGGGGAATCCTCGTTTTCGTCGGATTACTTGTCTCTTATC
>Ga0172371_10001653_pt1 | contig 35491 bp, 26 predicted proteins | sample Lak12m_FD_114543 | JGI IMG/M metagenome (GOLD analysis project Ga0172371, IMG submission 114543) | Freshwater microbial communities from Kabuno Bay, South-Kivu, Congo - kab_022012_12m | ecosystem: Environmental > Aquatic > Freshwater > Lake | place: Democratic Republic of the Congo: South-Kivu... | reverse complement strand
CCGTAATCCCACAATCCTCTCCAGTAGAAATGAAGTGTATCGGGGTTGTAAGGCTTATTAGGAGCAGGACCGAGCCATACGTCATAATTGAGTTGCTTCGGCGGGGTTACTCCGGCCGGACGTTTCATGTCGCCCTGAGGCCAGAATCCCATCGGACGGTTTGTTGAAAGCTGGACTTCCCTTACGAGTCCGATAACACCCGACTGTATCCATTCGACTGTTTTTCTTGTTCCTTCAGTTGCATGTCCCTGGTTTCCCATTTGTGTTACAACACCCGTTTCTGCAGCAATCTGTGCAAGTTTCCTGCACTCAACTATGGTCTTGGCCATTGGTTTCTCAAGATAAACATGTTTTTTTGCCCTCATGAATGCTGCAGCAATCGGAGCATGGTTGTGGTCAGGTGTACCTATTACAACGGCATCGATCGACTTTTCCTTGTCGAGCATCTCACGCCAGTCGGTATATAATTTTGCTTTGGGATATCCTTTTAATATATGTCCTGAATATTCGTGGTCAACATCACAGAGTGCATAAATATTGGCAAGTTTTATAACCCTTCCTGCACCGGCGTTACCCATTTGAACAACTGCATTCGGATCTGGTTGCATTCCTCCACCTGCGGGCCGCTGACCCTGTTGTCCACCCTGACCCGGAGCTCCGGCCTGTTCGCCTCTCTGCTTCATCATGGCAGCCATTCTGGCCTGTCTTTCAGCAATCTGTTCCTTTGTCAGAGGTGTTCCGTTTGAGTTCCTTTGTGGACGAACTATAGGAATATCCGGTGAACATATCTGCTGTATATCGCCTCCGCCCTGGCTCCCGACACCAATGCCGGCAACGTTTATAAGATCACTGGGAGCCGTGTATCCTTTTCCGCCCATGACCGATCGCGGGATAATCGTAAATGCAGCTGCTGCTGTTGCAGTTGTGCCCAAAAAATTCCTTCTTGAGAGTTTTTTGTTCTTTGAGTCTTTTTTGTTAAGATTTTCCTGATTCATAATATTTCGGTTTGTTTTAGAGGCTAATTCAGATTAGACATATTAAGATAACTGTTTATTCCCGGCCATTATTAGTTATTTAATGCATGTTGCTGGGTGCTGGATAAATCTCACACCTCGTACCTCACACCTCACTCCTTATGTTTTATTGAGTCATACACCGATTGCAATATCTCCGTCCTGATGTTGAGGTCGGACAACAGGTTGTTATTTCTTGTAGGATAGACACGGTTGGAAAAGAATACATAGCTTATTTCATATACGGGATCCACCCATACAAAAGTTCCAGTATATCCTGAATGTCCGAAACTTTCAGGCGTGGCGCTGTGTGTAGGATATGATTTGTCCTGGCTGAGCTCCTTATTGTTCAGATAAGGTTTATCGAATCCAAGTCCCCTGCGGTTGTTGTTCTCAGGAAACTGAACTTTTGTATATCTTTCAAGTACCGATCTGTCAATTATCTGTTCGCCTCCGTATTCACCCTTCCTCCTGTAAAGCTCGATCAGTTTCATAAGGTCATTTGCAGTTGCGAAAAGACCTGCGTGTCCGGAAATACCTCCCAGCATTGCAGCGCCTTCGTCATGAACCGTGCCATGCAAAAGCTGGCGCCTGAAAAGCGAATCATATTCGGTAGGAACTATTCTTTCGAGCGAATATCTTCTGTAAGGATTGAATCCGATGTCAAATGCCCCTATTCTGTGGTAAATATTTTCAGTGACAAAGTCATACCATTTTTCGCCTGTAAGCTTCTCAATTATTTCGGGTGCAATAATGAATGTAAGGTCTGAATAGACATATTTTTTTTCTCCCAGCGGACTTTTTGCTATTTCCCTGAAAATTTCCTTCCGGTAATTCCTGTTGATATACAGGTTGTTTGCAACAAGCAGGGGATATTTCACCGAATATTCATGCCGGAAAACATTCCTTTTGAATGATGAATCCGTTCTGACAGTCTCTTTCCAGAATGGTATCCAGTCCTTGAGCCCTGACTGATGTGTCAGCATATCCTTTAAAAGAAGATTCTCCTTGTTGGTATGTCTGAATTCAGGCAGGTAATCACCGAGCTTCTTTTCTGGGGAGAATTTTCCCTGAGAATCGAGCAGCATCAGTCCTGCAAGCGTTGACGAGACTTTTGTAACAGAGGCAAGGTCATAAAGATCATCATTTCTGACAGCGATGCGGTTATCGTATGTGTGGAACCCATAAGCTTTATGAAAAACTACAATGCCTTTCCGTGCAACCATCACTTCGCATCCGGGATATGCTCCTGCCTTAATACCTGCATTGGCAATTGAATCGATCTTATGGGTTAAAAAAGCTGAAGACATACATGCATTTTCGGGAAATCCATAGCTTATCCTGATATTGCCTTTTGTTTCAATTCCGTAACCTGAGGGCCAGTCGCTATTGATCGTCACAGGCAGCTTCCCTTTTCCTTCTATGCCGCCGAAGATCAGCTGGGCTGCCAGATCTTCAGTATAATCATTCTCCTGGTATGTTAAAATGAGACCATCAGCCTTCTTCAGGGATACTATCTTCGAAATGGCATAAGGATTGCCGAAATATGTGATTATTGTTTTTTGGGATGAGATCATTTTATCAAGGAATCCGGTCATTGACGGCTTAATGCCGAAATTCATCCCGGGCCTCTGGTCTGTTTTGAAGATTCCTGCTATTACAAGATCATAATCCTTAAGCTTTTGTATAAGCTCTTCACTTTTCACTGCATCACCCGGGTCGATGCAGAATGTATCGGCAGGATGGTAATCAAGAATCCTTTGCTGGAATATGGATGACTTATTCCGGTTTATTGAGACTGCTGCAATTTTTATGTCCTTTAAGTTTTTAACCGGAAGTATGGCATTCCTGTTTGCAATGACTGTTAAGGCGTTTGCATAAAGATCGCGGATAAGGGCCTTGTTGCCTGTTGATGAAAGATCTTCAGCAATATTGTCTATTTTAACGGGTCTGAAAGATGAAAGTCCCGACCAGTATTTGAGTGCCAGTATTTTACGACATTTCATGTCGATATCCGCATTTGTGAGTTTTTTGTCAGCCACCATTTTTTTAACAGCCTTGATGGCAGCATCGATGTCCGTGACAAATTCAGTCACATCATTACCCGCGCGGAGTGCCTCTGCCTCTGCCTCACCCTGATTGAAATACTTTGTAACTCCCTTCATGTTCATGGCGTCAGTTATCACGAGACCTTTAAATCCCATTTCGTTCTTCAGGAGCCCTGTGATAATTACCGGCGAAAGAGTCGATGGGCGGTTTGTTTCAGGATCAAGCGACGGAAGGTTGAGATGAGCGGTCATCACCGCCCCCGCTCCCTCATTTATAAGGTTCAGGAACGGGAAGAGCTCTAAACTGTCAAGCCTTGCACGGTCGTGGGTAATGACCGGGAGATCGAGATGTGAATCCGTGTTTGTATCGCCATGCCCGGGAAAATGCTTCAGGGTGGCAAGGACTCCATCATCCTGCATGCCTTTCATATACATCATCGCTCCGGCAGTGACCCTTTCCCGGTTTTCGCCAAACGACCTGTAATTGATGACAGGATTTGAAGCATTATTGTTAATGTCAGCCACAGGTGCGAAATTTACCTGAACTCCAAGCCTTTTGCACTGATCGGCAACTACCTTGCCCATCCTGTAAATAAGGGAATCATCCTGAATAGCTCCCAGAGTCATCTGATAAGGAAACTTTTCAACATTCTGAAGCCTCATGCCAGGTCCCCATTCAGCATCCATTGAGATGATCAGTGGTACCTTCGAAATTCTTTGATAATAATTTGTAAGCTCTGCCTGCTTCTCAGGCGTCCCCTGGAAGAAAATAAGTCCTCCCGGACTATATTTTTTTATAAGGTCTGATATTTCAACTTCATGAGAAATATCCCTGTTTGAATAGGCTGCTATCCACATGCACTGAGCTATTCGCTGGTCCTGACTGAGTGATTTCATTACTGAATCCACCCAGGGATGGTTTAAATACTTTATGAAGGGCGGATCGACAAGTTGCGAAAATACCGGACACAGGCCTGAAATAAAAAATGTGATGACGAAGCTGAAGGCAAATCTCGGGAGTGATTTCATGGAAATATACTATTAAATGTTTTTAAACGGCCATAATTTTGCAGGCCATATCAAAAGTAATAAAATTTTCATCCTGAGGTCAGCATCATCAACTGTCAGACAGCAGGGAGGAAATAATTGTTAATTTTACGGACTTAATCAATATCCTATGGCAAAAAACGGAAGGCTGGTCTCACTCGATATCTTCAGGGGTATGACCGTTGCCTTTATGATAATAGTTAACACTCCCGGAAGCTGGCAGTATGTTTATGCTCCTCTTCAACATGCAAAATGGCACGGGTGTACACCAACAGACCTTGTTTTTCCTTTCTTTCTTTTTATAGTGGGAGTTTCAATGTGGTTTTCATTTAGAAAATATAGCCATGAACTTAACGGCAGTTCATTTTTAAGGATCACAAGGAGGGTGCTGACTATTTTTGCACTTGGAATTTTCCTGAACATATTCCCATATTTCGACAGGGATTATTCAACTTTGAGGATAATGGGTGTATTGCAAAGGATAGCCCTCGCTTATGGAATTGCGGCATTAGTATGCCTTACCGTCGACCGTGGCTTTCTATGGATAATAACGGCAGTTATATTACTTCTTTACTGGGCTGCACTTGCCTTCGGAGGAGGAAATGATCCATACAGTCTTGAAGGCAACCTCGCCCTGAAGGTCGATCAGGCGATCCTTGGCAGTAAACATCTATATACGGGATTTGGGAAACCCTTCGATCCTGAGGGTTTGTTAAGTACAGTACCTGCAATATGCACTGTAATTGTAGGTTATTACACCGGTGAGATTCTAGGAAAGGGAAAAGGATCCAAAGCAGTGTTAAAAACACTTGTCATAGGGGCAGGGCTGACCGGATTAGGACTGCTCTGGAATAAATTTATGCCCTTCAACAAGCCACTTTGGACAAGCTCCTATGTCCTTTATTCAGCCGGACTTGCAATGTTATGCCTAAGCCTGGTATTCTGGCTTGCTGATGTGATCAAGTTTCAACTTTGGGGAACCTTCTTTCTGATTTTCGGAACCAATGCACTCTTTTCCTTTTTCCTTGCAGGAATCTGGACAAAGTTGCTGCTGTTTGTGAAAATTACTTCTGATGGTGAAAAAACAAACCTATATTCATTTTTATACGAGAATTTCTTTGCAAAGGTTGCAGGAAATATGAACGGAAGCCTTCTCTTTGCAATTGTACAGATGCTCCTGATTTGGAGTATTGGTTTATTTTTGTACAAAAAGAAAGTATTTATTAAACTTTAACCAGCATTAAGCACCTAGCAACCATAAATTATGAATGATCCTCAGATAATAAAACTTATTTCATCGGGATACAGGGAACTTTTCGGGAATAAGGATATCGATATTGCTCCATTGCCGCGATCCGGTTCTGACAGGCGGTATTACAGGATAAGAAACGGGAATGGAACTATCATTGCTGCCTTTAACAATAATTTCGAGGAGAATGCGGCATTTATAGGATTTTCCCGTCATTTCAGGAGCAAATCGCTACCTGTGCCGGAGATATTCGGCTATCTCCCCGAAAAATCAGTTTATTATCTTCAGGATCTTGGTGATGACAATCTTTATACATGGCTTCATAAAAAAACAGTAATATCGCCTTTCGACACGGAAAGCAATGAGCTTTACAGGAAGATACTGGAGATACTTGTCGCTTTTCAGACAAGAGGTATAGAGGGTCTGAATCTCGATCTTTGTTATCCCCACCGGAGTTTTGACAGGCAGTCGATGACGTGGGATATGAATTATTTCAAATACATGCTTCTCAAGCTTCTTGCCGTACCATTCAATGAACGGCGCCTGGAGCAGGATTTTAATGCACTTGCCGACTATCTGCTTGAGACCGGGCAGGATTATTTCCTTTACAGGGATTTTCAGACAGCCAATGTAATGGTGATTGGTGATGATCCCTGGTTCATTGACTACCAGGGTGGGAGGAAAGGAGCTCCTCAGTATGATGTGGCATCTATGCTTTATGACGCCAAGATACCCATGCTGGATAACGACAGGGAACAGCTTCTTGATCATTATATTGATTGTTTCTGCTCGGTGACCGGGGAAGACCGATATAAATTCAGGGGATATTATTCAGGCTTCAGCATGATAAGGGTGATGCAGGCCCTCGGTGCCTTCGGCTTCAGAGGATTGTATGAACAGAAGCCGACATTCACTGAAAGTATTGTACCGGGTGTGATCCTGCTTAATAAGATTGTGGATCAGGCTGAAAACCATATTAAGCTTACTGAACTGTTCACAACGGTAAGAGCTATTCCTTCAACACCGATCTTTGCTAAACTCACAAGAAAAAAGCATCCCTGAATCAGTTATTATGAAGGCAATGATAATGGCTGCCGGTAAAGGCACCAGGCTAGGAAAAATCACAGAGTCTTTACCGAAGGTTCTTGTAGATATTAACGGAAAAAGTGTTCTTCAACGGGCAGTTGAAAAATGCTGTCTGCACGGGTTTGATGATATTATAATCAATGTGCATCATTTTGCAGAGCAGGTTATTGAGGAAATTGGCAGGCTTAAAAGGCTTGGCTTTAAACTGACGATCTCCGATGAATCGGAAAAGCTTCTTGAAACAGGCGGGGGTTTATTCAAAGCACGTCATTTCTTTGACGATTCACCTTTTCTCCTTTATAATGCAGATATTATTACGGATCTCAATATTGAGCACCTCTTTAAATATCATATTCACAAAAAAGGACTTGCAACCCTTGCTGTAAGGAACAGGAAAGGTAACAGGTATTTTCTTACTGACAATGAAGGAATACTTACCGGATGGTGCAATAAGGCCACAGGAGAGAGAGTAGTTAAAAACCCAGGTAATGATCTTTCAGAAGTTGCATTTTCAGGCATTCATATAATCGAACCTGAGATTTTTAACTACATGATGGAAGGTGTATTCAGCATGACAACGGTTTACCTTGATCTGGCTGCGGATCATAAAATATATACCTTCAGATATGATGATGGTTACTGGTTCGATATTGGCACACCTGAAAACCTTGATAGTGCACGTATTTTTTTAAAATGAATCAATCTGCTTAAGTTCCCGAATGATCATCCCTTTATCATAGCTTCCAGAATGACTTTGAGAAGAGAAGGAAAATTGTGTAAATCTCAAGTCTTCCAATTACCATAAGTAAAGTGAAAATCAGCTTGCTTGCTGCAGGCATGTGAGAGTAGTTAAACATTGGACCTATTGTACCGAGCCCGGGTCCTGTATTTCCAAGGGACGTTCCCACTGCACTTGCTGCCGTTACAGGATCTGTTCCCAACAAAACAATCACCACTGTGCCGGCAAGAAAAATAACAAGAAACAAAATGACAAATGAGATTATAGAAATATTCATCCTTTCAGAAAGCGCCTTGTTGTTGAGCTTTATCTGGGTAATGATATTCGGATGGACAAGTTTCCTGAAAACATTCTGTATATTTTTTAAAATTACAAGATGTCTTACCATCTTAATTCCTCCTGTGGTCGATCCTGTACAGCCCCCTGCAAATAGCAGCATGAAAATTAAGATGAGTCCGGCAGCCGGCCAGCTTAGGTAATCTACAGAAACATAACCGGTTGTAGTTATAATAGAGATGACCTGGAAAAATCCTTCCCTGAAAGCATTTTCAGGGGTCATGGATGTTTCTGAAATTAAAATGCTTGTTGCAACAGCACCAAAAAAAAGGGTTGCTCCAAAATAAAACCATAATTCGTCATTGTGTTTGACCTTTCTGAAATTAAGCTTTACAATGTAGTAATAAACAACAAAGCTAACGCCCGAAAGGAACATGAATATCATTATAATGTACTGGCTGTATGCTGAATAACCTGAAATGCTGTCGTTCTTAACTGAGAATCCACCAGTGGCTACAGTTCCAAAAGTATGACATATGCTTTCGAAGAGATCCATTTCTCCCAGGTTAAGCAGGATAATCTCAATAATGGTAAGTCCGAGGTAAACATATAGCAGTCTTATCCCGACAGCTTTTGTTTTTGGATGTATCTTTTCTTTAAGTGACGATTCGAGGGGCAGCAACTGATTTGCAGTCATCCCGATACTTGGAAGGATAATTATAACAAGGACTATTATTCCAAGACCTCCGATCCAGTGTGTGAAACTTCTCCAGAATAATATAGACCTTGGCAGCGACTCAACTTCATTAAGAATGGAGGATCCGGTAGTTGTAAAACCTGACGTGGATTCAAAAAAAGCATTTATGAATGATGGGATAGTACCGCTGAAAAGGTAAGGTAATGATCCTGCCAGGGACAGAACAATCCATCCTAATGAAACTGACATAAATCCTTCTCTGTTTGTAATTGAACGCTTTGCTGCCTTATTTGAAATTAAAAAGAATATCACGGATATAGAGACTGTAACAAGAGCCGACCATAAAAAAGGATCGGTTGATTCGTTGTATATTATTGCTGCAGGGAGGCAAAGGAGAAAAGATACCGCTTCGAGAAATAGTACGGTGCTCAGAATATATACTATAACAAGCGGATTTATGAGCTTCATTTCACTGATCAGATTATTTGCCAAATATAATCAGAATTAAATTCTGCTTTCTCCAAATTGTCATGATATCAAACATCTGAAAAGTTTTATAGTCGGCTTCCGGGAACCTTAAAAAAAGCCTTATATTTGGAAATAACTAAATAAATGTATTCTGAAATGGGAAAAGTACTGGTAATCGGAGCTGGCGGTGTAAGCACTGTCGTGGTTAATAAAATGGCTTCCCTTCCTGATATTTTCACTGAGGTTCTTCTGGCAAGCCGGACAAAATCTAAATGTGATGCCATTGCATCGAGGATAGGAAAGGATAATATAAAAACTGCACAGATAGATGCTGATGATGTACCGGAGCTCAGGAAGCTTATAAACAGCTTCAGACCCGATCTGGTGGTCAATGTTGCCCTTCCTTATCAGGATCTTCATATTATGGATGCATGTCTGGCCGAAGGGGTATCATATCTCGATACAGCCAATTATGAACCGCCTGAAGAAGCAAAATTCGAATACAGCTGGCAATGGGCGTACAGGGACATATACAGGGATGCAGGTATTACGGCAATCCTCGGATGCGGCTTTGACCCCGGTGTAACATCCATTTTTACAGCATATGCTGCAAAGCATCATTTCGACGAAATACATTATCTCGACATTGTTGACTGCAATGCGGGTGATCATGGTAAACCTTTTGCCACAAATTTCAATCCTGAAATAAATATCAGGGAGGTGACACAGAAAGGAAAATACTTTGAGAACGGGGAATGGATATATACCCAGCCTCATGAAATACATAAGCCACTGAACTATCCTGAGATAGGCCCTAAAGAGTCATATCTTATCTATCACGAAGAGCTTGAATCACTTGTAAAGAATTTTCCCACAATAAAGAGGGCACGTTTCTGGATGACATTCGGACAGGAATATCTTACACACCTGAGGGTGATTCAGAATATTGGCATGGCGGGAATTGAACCAGTAATGTTCGAAGGACGTGAAATAGTTCCTATAAAATTCCTCAAAGCTGTTCTTCCCGATCCCGGCGAACTTGGCGAAAACTATAAGGGACAGACAAGTATAGGATGCCGAATAAGGGGCATAAAGGATGGAAAGGAAAAGACATATTATATATATAATAATTGCAGCCACGAGGCAGCTTACAAGGAGACAGGTGCACAGGGCGTAAGCTATACAACAGGCGTTCCGGCTGCAATAGGCGCGATGCTTTACCTTCAGGGAATATGGAAAAAGCCCGGAGTGTTCAATGTTGAGGAATTTGATCCCGATCCTTTCATGCAGCAGCTTAACAGGCTTGGCTTGCCATGGATCGAACTTCATGATGTAGATCTTGAGCTTTAATTTTCTCCAAGAAATACTTCAATGCCAATAGATTATAAACAGGTTCCCTCTCCCTGCTATGTTATTGATGAAGAGAGGTTCAGGGATAACCTCCGGCTTATCCGGCAGGTTTCGTCAGAATCAGGCGCCGAAATAATTCTTGCCTTTAAGGGATTTGCAATGTGGGGAGTATTCCCGATACTTAGAGAATATGTTAACGGAGCTTCTGCCAGTTCACTTAATGAGGCAAGGCTTTGTTTCGAGGAGATAGGAAGCCCTGCCCATACCTATTCTCCGGTATATAAGGAAACTGAATTCGCTGAAATTCTGCAATTCAGTTCACATATCACATTTAATTCAATTGCTCAATATGAAAAGTATTCGGGGATTGTAAGGGATACTAAGAGTAAGGTCTCGATGGGCTTGAGGATAAACCCTGAGTTTTCGGAGATCGGACATGATATCTATAATCCCTGTTCACCTGGTTCGAGGCTCGGAATAACAGCAAAAGACCTTCTGTCTATCGGCCTTCCCGAAGATATTGAGGGACTGCATTTTCATGTCCTTTTCGAATCTGATTCATATGCTCTTGAAAAGGTACTTGCGGTTGTTTCAGAGAAGTTCGGCAGTTTTTTTCCAAAACTTAAATGGATAAATATGGGTGGCGGACATCTTATGACACGCAAAGGTTATGACACCAGCCATCTTATAAAGATCCTAAGGGAATTCAGACAAAGAAGCGGGCTTCACATAATTCTTGAACCCGGAAGTGCATTTGCCTGGGAAACCGGAGAACTTGTCGCTACTGTAGAGGATGTTGTTGTTAACCAGGGAATAAAGACAGCTATTCTGGATGTCTCGTTCACTGCTCATATGCCCGATTGCCTTGAAATGCCCTATAAACCAAAGATACTTGGTGCATCTGAGCCTGAAGAGGGAAGTTCAGGTTATCGTCTTGGAGGAAATTCGTGCCTGTCAGGTGATTTTATGGGCGATTGGTCATTCGGCAGGGAACTGAGATCCGGCGACAGGATAGTCTTCCTGGATATGATCCATTATACAATGGTAAAAACAACAACATTCAATGGTGTTCATCATCCTTCAATAGGTATCTGGACAAATGACAATAAATTCAGGTTGCTGAAGGAATTCGGCTATGAAGATTACAAGTACAGGTTGTCCTGATACCGGATTACCTGCCTATTACACCCGAACCTAAGAGTTCATCTCCGTCATACCAGGCAGCAAACTGACCCGGAGCGATGCTTCGCTGAAGTTTGTTGAAAATGATGTACAACCCTTTGCTTTTCCTGTAAAGCCTGGCTTTCTGAAGTGGCTGACGATATCTGATCCTTACTTCATAATCCCTTATCTCATCCGGTTGCATTTCCAGATCTTTTCTAACCCAGTGGATCTCCTCATTCCTTATGAAAAGTCCTTTTCTGTATAACCCGTGATGTGATTGTCCTTCGCCGACATACAGGATATTCTTTTCAATATCGGTTCCGATTACAAATAATGGTTCCCTGTATCCTCCTATATTAATTCCTTTTCTTTGTCCCATTGTATAGAAATGAGCGCCGTTATGCTCTCCGATAACCCTGCCGGATAGTTCACTGAATTCGTATGGTTCTGTGGCAGACATAAGTTCATTTTCGTCAATATTGCCATCCAGATATCCTGACTGCCATGCTGAATGATAAAATGACTTGGGAATCTCTATTACTGGTCCATTCTTTGCTTTCAACTTCTGCTGGAGGAATGTAGGAAGATGAACTTTTCCAACAAAACAGATACCCTGTGAATCTTTCCTGTGGGCAGTTGGAAGTCCCAGTTTTTGAGCAATGGCACGTACCTCGGGTTTTGTCATGCCTCCTACAGGAAAAAGAGCATAGGAAAGCTGTTCCTGACTCAGCTGACAAAGAAAGTAACTCTGATCCTTGTTTTCGTCCTTCCCAGAGAGCAGCCGGTAAATTGTAACATCACCATCCGAAATTGATTCTTTACGGCAATAATGCCCGGTTGCAACCTTATCACCGCCCAGCTTTTTTGCTTCTTCAGCAAAGGAATCAAATTTGATCTCCCTGTTGCAAAGGACATCGGGATTCGGAGTGCGGCCTTTTTCGTATTCAGCGAACATATAATCGACAACCCTTTGACGATATGGACCACTAAGATCGACTGAGTGAAAAGGGATTTGAAGCTTCTTTGCCACCATCTCTGCGAACATGATGTCATCTTCCCAATGACATTCACCCTGAAGAAGACCTGTTGTGTCGTGCCAGTTCTTCATGAAAAGTCCTGTCACTTCATACCCTTCTTCTTTAAGAAGCCATGCGGCAACACTCGAGTCAACGCCTCCTGATAATCCTATCACTACCTTCCCTTTCACGGCGCAAAGTTAATTAAAATGGCTAACTTTACCCACCTATGGGTGAAGGAACATTGACAATCTATAGCGCTTCAGCAGGTTCAGGCAAGACCCATAAACTTGCCGGTATCTATCTTGAAAAGCTGTTCAGGTCACGCCTGAATTACAGAAGAATTCTGGCTGTAACATTCACCCACAAGGCTACTGCGGAGATGAAAAGCCGCATTCTCGATGAGCTGTACAGACTGGCAGAAGGCCTTGGTTCAAAATACCTTGATGACCTCATAAATGCCACAGGGAAAAGCGCTGACCTTATTCGCTCAGAAGCAGGTGATATTCTTTATTCGATACTTCACGATTATTCAAGATTCTCAGTAAGCACGATCGACAGCTTCTATCAGAAAATCATCAGGGCATTTGCACGTGATATAGGTCTTCATACAGGATTCAGCATCGAAATTGATTATGCAAGGATATTGTCATCGGCTATTAGTAATGTAATTGAGTCGGCAGATGCCGATCCTCTCGTCAGAAACTGGCTGACAATGTTTGCAAGAACAAATATTGATGAAGGGAAAAGCTGGGACCTGAAAAAAAGCATTACAGGTCTGTCGGGCGAATTATTCAATGAGAAATTCAGGCTTCTTTCAGAGGAAGAGAAAAAGAAGATCGGAGACAAGGAATTCCTTGGTAACTATATTAAGGAGATCAGGGAAATCAGATCAGAATTCCTCCGGAAAATGAGGGCCCTTGGATCTGAATGCCTGACATTTTTTGACAGGTTCGGACTTACTGATGATATGTTCTATCAGAAGGGGAGAGGATTACCCTCTTTTATCAGGGCAATTGCCAATGGAATTGTAAAACAACCTAACAGTTTTATAAGGGCAGTAAACGATAATCCTCCAAAATGGTCATCTGGTGCTCAATCACCATCGTTGGCAGAGGCGTTGAAGGCAGGACTTGATAAAACCGTAAAGGAAGCACTCAGATTCTACGACGATAATATAGTTTTTTACAATTCTGCCGAACAGGTACTTTCAAACATATACATCCTCGGGATCCTTTCAGACGTTCTGAAACATATACATCTGATTACAAGAGATGAAAATACTTTCCTTTTATCCGATGCCGGAGAGCTTATTTACCTTATCACTTCACAGGATCAGGCACCCTTTATATATGAGAGAACAGAAAACACCTATAATAACTTCATGATTGATGAATTTCAGGATACATCTGTAATTCAGTGGCTTAACTTCAGCCATCTTATCAACAACAGCATGGCACAGGGATTTGATAACCTTGTAGTTGGTGATATAAAGCAATCGATATACAGATGGCGTAACAGCGACTGGAAGACACTTAATAACCTTAAGCAATCGGCGGATGGAAAGCGGTTCATTTCACTTCCGCTTGATACAAATTACAGAAGCTGTTCGAACATAATAAGGTTTAACAATGCTCTTTTTTCGGTGATTCCGCTGATACTGGACGAGGAGATATCAGAACATAAGCCCGTTACGAGCTTCAGAGACCTTTACATGGAGGCTGTGCAAAAGGATCCGGGAAGAAAATCCGGAGGATACGTAAGACTGGAATTTATTGATAATGATGATGAAACGGATTGGAAGGAAAGAGTTCTGCAGAGATTGCCTTCATTGATCGAAAACCTTCAGGACAACGGTTACAATGCATCGGATATCGGAATACTTGTAAGGGATAACATCGAAGGCGCAATAGTACTGAAGTCAGTTATTGCCTATAGTATGGAGTGCCCTGAAGAAAAGAAGGCAAGATATAATTATAATATTGTTTCTGGAGAATCCCTGTTATTATCAAATTCTCCTGTCGTCGGTTTCCTTGTATCACTCCTCAGGGTTCTGGATAATAATGATGATATGATCAGCAGGGCCGCCATGCTAAGAAACTATATGCTTGCCACCGGCAAAACAGGGGTGGAACAGGCAGAACTTGATAAGCTAAATCTGGTATCAACTTCTTCACGGATTTTCCCGGAAGGCTCTGAAGATTTTCTGGACTCAGTAAAATGCCGTACACTGTGGGATATTACAGAGAATTCAGTGAGATTCTTCGGACTTGGCGACTATCGTTTCAACATAGCGTATCTGAACACTTTCCAGGATCTTGTGTTGAATCATAGCCTTTCGGGTAATCCTGGTATTCCATCTTTTCTGGACTGGTGGGATACAGAAGGTATTAAGAAATCAATTCTTCTTCCAGAAAATCAGGATTCGATGAAGGTGCTTACAATTCATAAATCAAAAGGTCTTGAATTCAAAGCGGTTATTTTGCCATTCATATCGTGGAACCTCGACCATAAGCCATTTCATACAAATATTCTATGGGTGAATCCTGATGTTCATCCCTTTAATGCCCTGGGAATTGTACCTGTTAAGTATAAAAGCGACCTTGAAAATTCAATTTTTGCCGGAGACTATTTCCAGGAAAAATATTCAGCTTATACCGATAATTTGAACCTCTTGTATGTTGCCTTTACAAGAGCCGTCAATGTTCTGACAGGGTTTGCTCCTGCAAAATCCGGGACCTCATCACGGATAGCAGGTATCCTGAAAGAAGCTGTTTCTTTTGCTGGAGGCCATGATAGGCTTAATGATACAGTTCTTTTTGATAACTTCAATACTCAGGATGGTATTTTTGAATTCGGTTCTGTTCCTTCACCGCAAAGCGATGCCGGAAATTCCAGGGTAATTGAAGCTGCCAATTATGTTGTCAGTGATAATTCAGCCTCATTGAAACTAAAACTTCACTGGGAGGATTATTTTGACACTACAGTATCAGAAAAACGTGAGAGGATAAGCTATGGAAAGGTGATGCACGAAATATTCGGAGAAATATTAACAGTGGAGGATGCAGGCAGATCAGTCAGAAAAAAAGTACTGGAAGGTAAGATACCTGAAAGTGAAGAGGTTTCCGTAAAACAGAAAATTGAGAACCTTCTTAATGATCCTGAAGTTGGAAAATGGTTTGAAAAAGGACTTGAAGTCTTTAATGAGATATCTTTTCTTATGCCTGATTCGCACTTGAAACGTCCTGACAGGATCATAATTAAGGATGGCAGGGCAACAATAATTGATTTTAAATTCGGTGAAGAAAGCAGCAGCCATATCAGGCAGATAAAGCAGTACAGCTCTATTCTTGAAAGGATGGGCTACCCTGTTGAGAAGGCATGCCTGTGGTACGTTGATGCCGGTAAAATAGTAAGTGTCTGAATGGAGGACAATGTAATAAAACGGAATTTTCCATGGGGGCATGAAAGACGGTTCAATGCATTTCCTGACTATTTCCGCAAAACTTACGGGATGAGGATGCAAAAGGTCTCATTAGATGCCGGATTTACATGCCCTAACCGTGATGGATCAAAAGGAACCGGAGGATGCACATACTGCAATAACAAGGCATTTAATCCCTCATACTGCCTGCCTTCAAAATCCATAACACAACAGATAAATGAGGGTATTGAATTCCATCGCATACGGTACAGGAAAGCAGGATCATATCTTGCTTATTTCCAGGCTTATTCAAATACATACGCTGCTCCTGAAAGAGTTGCTGCCCTATATAACGAGGCGCTTTCACACAAAGATATAAAGGGACTCGTCATTGGAACACGGCCCGATTGCATCGACGACAGCATCCTTGATCTTCTTGAGGACTTCTCCGGCAGATGCATTCTCATAGTAGAACTTGGCATCGAATCGTGCTATGATAAAACACTGAAAAGGATTAACAGGGGACATACTTACAATGAGGCTGTTGTTGCCTTAGATGCTCTGACATCAAGGGGGATAAACACAGGAGCGCATTTTATTTTCGGGCTTCCTGGTGAGTCAGTTGATGATATGCTTGCCGAAGCCGCCATAATCTCAGATCTTCCCCTAAAAAGTGTTAAATTTCATCAGCTTCAGATAATCAGGGGAACTGCAATGGAAGAGGAATTTAAAAATAATCCGTCAGATTTTGAGTGCTTTACATGGGAAAGATATCTTGAATTTATTATCAGGTTTCTCGAACTTCTGACTCCTGCCATTGTTGTCGAGAGGTTTACCGGCGAAGCTCCTCCTCGTTTTCTTGAAAGAACTGTCTGGGGTAAGAAAAGAGCCGATCAGATTGTGGGCTTAATAGAACATAGGCTTGAGGAACTGAATACCTGGCAGGGCAGGCTTTATACTAAGACATAAATGGTATGATTTTTTTTCTTGAAAGAATAGCCAGACTTCTTTATGACCAATCGGGCAGCGATCTGAGGGACCACTGTCTTGTATTTCCCAGCAGACGCGCTGGCCTCTATTTCCTTAAATATTATGCCTCCCTGCTCGATAAGCCGGCCTGGACTCCTTCTATAATGACTATTGGTGATTTTTTTTCCTCATTTTCCCGGCTTGATGTTGCCGATAACGAGATACTTCTTTTCGAGCTGTACAAAGTATACAGGAATCTCAACCCTTCGGCTGAAAGCTTTGACGAGTTTTATTTCTGGGGAGATATGCTGATAAATGATTTCGATGATGTTGACAAATACATGGTAAATGCCCAGGCATTATTCCGAAATGTCACCGACTTCAGGGATATCGACAAACAGTTTGGGGATATCACTCCGGAACAGGCAGAAATAATAAAAAGGTTCTGGGTGAACTTTGAACCTGATAAATACTCGAAAGAAAAAGAGGGATTTAAGTCAATCTGGTCTGTTCTGCCTGATCTGTATAATCAATACCGGTTAGCCCTGCAACAGTCGGGAATTGCCTATGAAGGAATGATATACCGTGAAGTTTCTGAAAAAATAATTTCGGGAAATATTCCAGAAATAAAATGGAAACATATTCATTTTGTAGGGTTTAACGCTCTCAATAATTGCGAACTTACTGTTCTGAGGTATTATGCCGGTACAGGTATTGCAAGATTCTACTGGGACTACGACAATTCATATGTTAAAAGAAACAAACTGAATTCAGCCGGCTATTTCCTTCGAAAAAACCTCGATGTTTTTGGAAATGACATGCCCGGAGACTGGAATTATGAAACAAACCTGTCAGCTCCCGGCAAAGAAATAAAATGGGATATTATCGAAACAACATCCGATATCTCACAGGTGAAACTCATTCCGGATCTTATCGGGAGATTAAATGAATTATCACCCGGTGATGCACATCACACAGCAGTCATACTTGCAGATGAAAACCTCATTGTGCCTGTGCTTACAAGTCTCCCCGAAGGAATCGGCGACATTAATATAACCATGGGTTATCCGCTTGCAATGACAGGTATATATGATCTGATAAAGCATCTTACGGAATTGCAACGCAGTTCTGTAACGGAAAACGGTTCATTGATGTTCCATTATCGTAATGTGCTCGAAGTTCTCAGGCATCAGCTTATTGTTAATAAATTAACAGAAGAAGAAAAATGTCTGCAGGAAGAAATATTGAAAAGAAGGCAGATACTTATTCATTCCGGATTTCTTCACCGGTCGGAGACAACAGCTTCTTTGTTCATAAAACCCGCTGATCCTGCAGCATTTTCCGATTACCTGAGAAAAATAATGATGATCGTTACAAAAGGGAAAGATACCGGTGAAAATACGTCTGACAATATGCAGGTTAAGCTTAGAAATGAATTTGTTTACACAGTATTGCTGACAATAAACCGGTTGGAGAAAATAGTGAGGTCAGGTGAAATAAAATTCACCAATGATACTTATATCCGCATCATCGACAAAATATTAAGAACACGCTCTGTTCCTTTCTCTGGCGAACCGCTTTCAGGGATTCAGATAATGGGATTTCTGGAAACCCGTTCACTCGACTTCAGGAACATAATCATGCTTTCCGTTAACGAAGGTATTCTGCCATCAGCCAATACAGGATCCTCATTCATCCCTTTCAGTCTCAGGGAAGCTTTCGGACTTCCCGTGATAAACCACCAGGAATCAATATTTGCATATCATTTTTACCGCCTTCTTCACAGGGCTGAAAATGTAACTTTTGTTTATAACTCTGATTCAACCGGTCTGAGAACAGGTGAAATGAGCCGGTTCCTGATCCAGATGAAATATGAGCAGAAGCTAAAACCTGAAATGACGAGCCTCTCGTTTGATATACGTACTCCGGCATCAATTGAGACAATACTGAAAAAAAACGACTCTCATCTCAGCCTCCTTAACTCAATGTATTCCGGTAGCAGCAATGGAATCAGCCTTTCGCCTACCGCAATAAATACCTGGCTTAATTGCAGGATGAGGTTTTATTACAGATATGTTAACAGGCTTAAGGAACCTGATGTAATAACCGGGGAAATTGATCATGCTTTTTTTGGTGAAGTCCTTCATAATGCTATGAAGTCTGTCTATATCGGCTTCATTAACAAAGAAGTCGGCCAGCGGGATATCGATGGGATTTTAAAAGACGAAAAAAAACTGGCAAAACTGGTTGAAATTACAGTGAATGGGGGAGAAATGCCGGATGCTCCATATGATGGCGGAGGTAAGAACATCATTATGAAGAATATTTTGCTGAACTACCTTATTAAAATACTGAAGACTGACCGTAGTCTGACCCCTTTCAGTATCGAAGGACTTGAAAAACCTTCGTTCTTCACGCTTACCTTCAATGACGGAGACAGAACCATAAACCTGAAAACCGGAGGAAATATCGACAGGATAGATAAGAAGGAGGGAAAAACACGGATTGTTGATTATAAGACGGGTATTATGGCAGATAAGATTTCCTCTGTCGGAGACCTTTTTGAGGATGACCGGAAAAAAGAACTTGACGGATGGCTCCAGACTCTTGTTTATTGTGAAGCATTTATGACTGAGCATCCCGATGTAACGATAAGGCCATCAATATATAACATAAAGGAACTGTCGGCAGACAAGTTTTCGGATTTACTTAAAATTAAAGCAGCAAAAAATGATGAAATGATTCTTTCTGATTATAAAACTGTACGGGCTGAATTTCTTGAAGGTCTGAGAATAACCGCTGGGCTTATCTTCAGTAAAGATGAACCATTCAGAATGACTGAAAACATCTCGAAATGCAACTTTTGTCCTTACCGGGGATTATGCAGGAGATAAACAGGATTTATTCCATTTCACGCTGAAGCGATGCCATTTTTATCGCAGTAACAGCAGCCTCATCACCTTTATTGCCATGTTTCCCGCCTGACCGATCAAGAGCCTGCTCCATATTCAGCGTCGTAAGTACACCGAAAATGAAAGGGATATTATATTCAAGGTTGAGCTGGGTAATGCCGTATGTAACTCCCTGGCAGATATATGTGAAATGAGGCGTTTCTCCCTGAATTACACAGCCAAGGCAGATTATTGCATCCAGATCATTATATTCGGCAAGGAACTGCGCCCCGATAGTGAGTTCGAAGCTTCCCGGAACATGCTTAATAACAATATTATTATCGGTTGCTCCATGCTTTTTTAGGGTACTGACAGCACCTTTAAGCAGTGATTCTGTAACCTGGTGGTTCCAGTCGGATACAACAATACCAAACCTCATTTTCCCTGCATCAGGTACAGATGAAGGATCATATTCAGAAAGATCGGCAGTGCTCATTTATTTTGAAAGGAGTAAGACCCTTGCAATATACTTGTCGATGGTGACTCCTTCAGTGCTTGAAGGATAATTATCTTTGATCCTCTTATACAATTCAAGAGCTTGAGTGTATTTGCCCGACATCTCATAAAGCTCAGCAGCTTTCATAAGGTATAGAGGGGTATTGAACTGGTTGTCTGCAAAATCGGCAGCTTCAAGATACTTGGTAATTGCCTTTTCTGTATTACCCAATTCCACATAAGCATCACCTGTTGCCCCTATGGCTATTGAACCTATTACTTTGTCCTTCTTTGAATACTTATCAAGATATCTGATGGCTTCCTCATAGTTTCCGAGATGCAGGTTGCAGATGCCGGCGCTGTATTTTGCAAGGTTCCCGGCCTTTGTAAATTTGTATTCACTGGCAATGTCTGCAAAGCCCAGATAATTGCCGTCACCGTTGAGAGCCAGCTTTAGTGAATCCATCTCAAGGTACCTTTGTGCCTGAAACATCTGTGACTGAGCTTCATCATTCTTCTTTGAAAGATACATTTTTCCGAGCCATACGGCTCCGACAAAGACTACCAGAACAGCCAGGCCGATCAGCAGAGGTTTATAGTTTTCTTCAAGTAATTGTTCTGTCTTTGTTAATGTTTCTTCGACATTTTTAAGTCCCTGCGGATTTTCTTCTTTCTTAGCTTTTGCCATAACAGTTTCTGGTTAAAACACTTAAAAATTAACTTCGCAAAAGTAGTTCTTTTAAAATAAATTTGAAACAATTGGATAAAAAAATGGAGATCTGGAAATATGAATGTAACATTCTGTATTATAATAACATAACATAATGTTTCAAAAAATGTCTCTTTTTTGTAATTTTGCCATTTATACGGTATAGCACCGTTGAGACCTCAATATTCAACACCAAGCCATCTGATGTACCTCAAGAGAATCTCACTCACCAACTTCAAGAACTACAGCCAGGCAGATCTGGAGTTCTCACCAAAGATTAACTGTATTGTCGGAAATAACGGAGTTGGCAAAACCAACATTCTTGATGCTATTCATTATCTTTCACTTACAAAGAGCTTTTTTAATACCATCGACAGTGTTAACATACGTCACAATGAGGATTATTTCATTATTCAGGGTATTTTTTCAGAAGGGGAGGGGGAGGAAAACATATTTTGTTCATTACAAAGACAAAAACAAAAAGAATTAAAAAGAAATGGCAAATTATATGACAGACTATCGGAACATGTCGGGAAGTATCCTGTAGTAATGATCTCACCTGCCGATAGTGCAATGATTACAGAAGGCAGTGAGGAACGCCGGAAATTCATGAACAAGATAATAAGCCAGTATGATGCGAATTATCTTGATTCAGCTTTGAACTATAACAGGGCTCTTCAACAACGCAACAGACTGCTCAGGGATTTCAGGGCCTCAGGCAGTTTTGACCCGGAGATGCTTGCTATATGGGATGCTCAGCTTGTCAGATATGGTTGTAATGTTCATCATGAACGCGAAATCCTTATAAACGAGATTATCCCGGTATTTCAGGAATACTATGCCCTTGTTTCCAATGAAAAGGAACAGGTAAAACTTAATTACAGATCGCATCTGAATGAAGGTAATTTTGAGGAAAAAATTAGGAATTCAGTGGAAAAGGACAGGTCTCTTGAATATACAACTGTTGGGGTTCATAAAGACGATCTGCTCTTTGAGATGAATGATCATTCTGTAAGATCGCTCGGTTCCCAGGGTCAGCAGAAATCATACCTTGTTGCCCTCAAGCTTGCAAAATTTGACTATATTAAGCGAAAAGCCGGTTTTTCTCCAATTCTGCTACTGGATGACATTTTCGACAAGTTCGATGCGGAGAGGGTGGCTCAGATTATTAGGCTTGTAGGTAACCACCGGTTTGGCCAGATTTTTATAACAGACACTCACAAGGAAAGGCTCCAGGAAATCCTCGATACCATAGATACCGACTACAGGCTTTTCAGAATAACAGATTCAGGGGTTGGAGAGGTAATACAAAACGGCAGCACAGGAAAATGAGAAGAAGTAAAACAATATCACTTGCCGAGGCGATGAAGGATTATATTAAGGAAATGAATCTCGAGGGAAAACTGCTCGAGGTCAATATTCTGAATTCGTGGGAGGAAGTTGTAGGAAAAGCTATTTCTTCAAGAACAACAAAGGTTTATATAAAGGATCAGATACTTTATGTAAAACTCAGTTCATCAGTGGCGAGAAATGAACTTCTTATGCTGAGGGAAGCCCTGAGGGAAAAACTTAACCATAAAGCAGGCCGGGAGGTAATTAAGGAAATCGTTTTACGCTAGATCAAAAGATTCGTATCCTTCTTTTGTGATCCTTAAAAGCTTCCTAAGCGACTTTAAGGATGAGAAAAAGTAGCTTTCTTCACCACTTTCCAGTCTAACCCGGTCATTATCAATTTCTACTGAAATTTCAGCCTCCGGATTTTTCCTTACTATCACATCAGCAAGGAGAAGGGATTTTTCAATACCGTCCCCCCTGCGGAAATTCCAGACTTCATCAGGCATGGCCAGACGCCCGTCTTCATATATTGATTCATCAGAAAGAGTAAGCAGCAAATCATAAACCTCTTTCACAGTCCTTCCGTTCAGGTCGGTAAAACAAACCGGATTCCTTTCTATTGCAGCTTTTACAAACGGGATCCAGCTTATTTTATTCATATCACGATAAATGTAAAGGGCAAGGTTTGCAGTCTCAACCCTGTCAGAAAGCGAATAAATAGTGTGAATTATTTCCTCACGCGAATGACTGACAGATATTTCAGGAATGGTGCCACTTATATAATTTCTATTATCAGCAGGTATTCGTGGTTCAGTATGAACAAAATTGTACAGATCATTAAAGAGTTCATCAACAACAATCCTGTCGGCTTCCCCCGAAAGTCTTGAGAATTCTTCCCTGAATTCATTGAACTTTCTTCCTTTTCGTTCCGAAAAAAGATTTTCTATGTCGTTCAAAAGGATTTTGCCTGGCAGCGGACTCAGATGAAATTCGTCTCCTTCTATTTCGTTTACAAGTAGTTCTCGTGTCTCCATCGACACATTGTATTTGCTTGTATGCTCATATTCAAACATCTTTTCGAGGGTGATGAACCTCTGTTTTCCTGAACACTCACACCTGTATTGAAATAGTGACTTGTATTTCGATTTGAAGCGAAGGAAATTAATAAAAATGAGATCAGTAATATCGGTGGTAAGAAACTCCCTGAGTTTTGCGGAGAATCGATTATAGGAATTTTTGTCAATTGTCGCATTCTCATACAGGATGTGTATATACCCCGAAATATGTGAAACGATTGTTACCCGTTCATTTTCGAGAGCCCTCCTCGCTTTCTCCGAAAGCGATGTGCCATTATACCACATGTTTTTAGTTACGATCCTCCTGTTGTTTGTAATAAGACCTTCCTTTTCTATTATGAAATTCTGTGAATGCAGTGGTGTGGCTATAAGGAATATCTTGTCGAGGGGTATTTTTCCCACAATGGACATAGCTGCTGCATATAGTGCAGACAATGATACACATTCACCGGCACCTGTTGAAAAGTTCTCCTTGAACCTGAAGACTGTCATTGCTTCCACAGTTTCAGTCTTCCAGTATGGGATCACATCTGTTGTGAACTTGTCGAGACCAAAATGCTTCCTTATATCTATATCGAAATAGTATTTATCACCTTCATATCCGAACAGGGCATTTGACTGTTTAAGCAGTTCAATATCAAAAAAATCCCTGAACCTGTCTATTTCCCGGTTCTTTGTAGTCAGCCCCCATGTGGCAAGGTCGAGGTTAAAAACATAATTCTGAATTATGAATTGTTTGATCCTGTTTACTTTATAAGTAAAGCTCTTTTTTTCAATATCTTCAAACCATGGATCATCTCTCCACCTCCATATTATGGGCGACATTATATTGGCAAGTACAAGCGGATAAAAAAGTTCGGGAAAAATAAATATTTCCATATCGGAAAGGGTAAAAGCCGATGAGTATTTCTCAAGGCTTTTCTTTTCTGAAAAATCAATGTGAAGTTCAGGAACCATTCTCTTTGCTAAAATTCCGCAAATTTAACAATATAAATGTTCCATGTACCAATTGTGATTGTAATCCTATTCTCAAATGAAAACAGCAAGGGGATATTTGATTATCACGATCTTTCAATCTCAGAGAAAAAGAAACCGGCTTCTCTTACGGCATTCTCATCACTGTCGGACCCATGTACTGCATTCATCTTGACTGAGACTCCGAATGTTTTCCTTATTGTCCCGGTTTCAGCTTTGTCGGGATCTGTAGAACCCATAAGCTTTCTATACTCCTCAACTGCATTTTCATGCCTTAGTATCATTACTATAACAGGTCCGCTTGTCATGAATTCAACAAGATCATCGTAAAATGGCTTTCCTTTATGAATGCTGTAAAAAGACTCTGCCTGCTGAGTAGTCAGCTGTACCATTTTCAATGCTGAGATCCTGAAACCGCCTTCATTTATCATTGCCAGAATGGGCCCTGTTTTCCCTGTCCTTACTGCATTGGGCTTTATTATTGAAAATGTAAAGTCTGCTTTCATTCCCATTATCCTTTTTTATGATATAAAACAATAAAATCCTGCTTTACAGGTTTTTTTCTATCTTTAACCACTTGATTTAACAGTAGTAAAAGTGTTTGATCTTGTCAAATATACAAAAGAATTATCGGAACTTTTAAAATCAAATAATAATATATTGCTCATCAGTCATATCAATCCCGACGGCGATGCAATAGGTTCTCAGCTTGCTCTTTACCATTATCTCCTTTCGAAGGGGAAGTCAGTTTCGATGATGTGTCCGAACAATCTTCAGGAATTTCTGAAATGGATGGATGGTTCGGAAAACATTAACGTTTTTATCCGGCACAGGAAAAGATGCATAAGGCTTGTTGAAGATGCTAAACTTATATTAATGGTCGATTTCAATCAGCCGGGAAGGCTGGGGGAGGCTGAAAAAATCGTTACTTCTTCAACAGCACCCAAGGTGATAATTGACCATCATCTTGAACCTCTTCAATTTGCCGATCTTATTATCTCTGATCCCACAATGTGTTCAACTGCTGAACTGGTTTATGAAATCATTTCCATACTTGAAGGGCGGCCTTTCAGGAACAGACCATTTTCAGAATCTGTTTATGTCGGGATAATAACAGATACCGGTAATTTTGAACATGGCTCATACACTGGCAGGACAATGAGGATAGTTGCCGATCTGATCGATTTGGGAATAGAGAAGGAAAGGATCCTTAATGTCGTTTACAATAATTTCTCAGCCGACAGGATGCGATTACTGGGCCTGGCTCTGAATCAACGCATGATTATACTGAATGATTACAATACAGCATATATCTATCTGACAAAACAGGATCTGGCCGATTTCAATCATGTTAAAGGCGATACGGAAGGATTTGTCAATATGCCACTTTCAATAAAGGGTATTGATTTTTCTGTCCTGTTCATAGAAAAAGATAATTTTGTAAAGCTTTCATTCCGTTCCAAGGGCAGTTTCCCCGTAAATCAGTTTGCATCAAAATATTTCTCAGGAGGCGGACATATGAATGCTTCAGGCGGTGAGTACTTTGATACACTCGATAATACAATCAAGTATTTCCTTAAAGTGCTGGAAGAAAATTCCCCTCAACAGAAAGATGAACTTCCTGATGACAAAAAATGACATTCTGATACTGATTCCTGTCCTTTTATTGGCTGCATCCTGTCAGAGAAGCGGTGGAGAACTTAAACAGGCTCCCCGACCCGGCAGGGAGGATATGGAAGAAGTGAACCGATACCTTTTGCGTAAAGACAGGGAGGTAATAATGAACTACATCGGGCGCAAAAATCTTAAAATGACAGAATCACCGACAGGACTCTGGTACATGATAAAAAAGCCGGGAACCGGTGAAAATCTGAAGGATAATGACCATATACTAATGAATTTTGAATGTTACCTGCTCGACGGAACTCTGTGCTATTCTTCTTCAGAAAATGGTCCGAGGGATATTGTAATAGGGAGATCGGAGCTTGAGCCCGGATTGAATGAAGGATTAAGACTTCTCAGGCGCGGGGCAGAAGCAATCTTTATTATACCGCCATTTCTTGCATATGGCCTTGTGGGTGACGGGAAGAAGATTCCGCCACGTTCGACCATTGTATATAATATCACTATAGCTCCTTAACAACATTTGGAACGATTATTGCGGATAAAATATACAATACCTAAACCTGTGTTGTCAGAATAAAAATTACTGAAATGAATAGTTACCTATCTATTAAGAATACTACCTATATTATAGTACTGGCTCTTGTAATACTTGTTTCGTCATGCAGGCTTTCCACAAAATCTGATGAATATGCCGAGGAGGAAAGACAAATGATTCAGTCGTATATTACAAACCATGATACAATAGAATTTGAGTTGAAAAAAAGCGGATTATATTATGCCGAACTTAAACCCGGTACCGGTGCTCAGGTCGACATTTATGATACTCTTAACCTTGTTTATACAGGGAGATTCCTGAGCGGATCAAAGTTTGATACATGTGTTGGCATCGACACGCTCCAATATATAGTAAATGAATATTACTCCGTACCTGGTTTCCATGAAGGACTTCTCTATATGAAGGAAGGCGGCACATCGTTATTCCTTATTCCTTCAGGTCTGGCATTTGGCTCCTCAGGGACACAATACACCGGATTTCAGGGAGTAGTAACCATACCGGGCTTTACACCTTTACTGTTTGAGGTTGATCTTATCAAGGTCAACCAGTATTCATCTCTTAAATAATTTACTGAAGTATAAAAACCACAAGATGATCGTTAATTGACGGAAGGTTTTTCTTCCATTCTGAAACGGTCATGGTTATGATGCTTTCACCCTGAAGAGTTATGTCTGCCGCAATGCAAAGCATAGTTTCGTTGCTGCATGTCTGAAGAACAGACTCAAGCATCTTTTGGTTGCGATATGGTGTTTCCATAAATATCTGGGCATATCCTTCACGGGCTTTCCTTTCCAGTTCCCGTAATTTTGCTGTCCTTTCGGCAGGTTTGACCGGAAGATATCCGTTAAAAGTGAAATTCTGACCATTGAGTCCCGAAGAGATAAGGGCAAGAACAATTGATGAAGGTCCTGTGAGAGGAACTACCTTCAGTTTCTTCCTGTGGGCCGCTGAGACGAGTTTTGCTCCCGGATCTGCAAGCCCCGGAAGGCCGGCTTCACTCATGATTCCAATATCCGATCCGTTAACGGCATAATCGAGATAATGCACAATATCCTCATCGGCAGTATGCTCATTTAATTCAAGAAAAACAGAATCATCTATTGGAAAATTCCTGTCGATTAGCCTCAGATACCTTCTGGCACTTCGAATGTCTTCCACGACAAATACCCTTAATGATCTTGTTAATGACAAAACTGGTCCGGGTATCACCTGATTATAATCCTCATTGCCGAGGATTACCGGAACAAGATATATTTTTCCTTGTTGCATAGCTTAAAATGGCTTGTAAATTTAGTAAATCCAGTTTTACAAAACTTGAAAATAACAATACCATATTGTCAGTTAACGAATTTTAAATTAGGTTTGCCATGAAAATATTATGCTGTGAAGATTACATTTCTTGGAACCGGAACATCTCAGGGAGTGCCGGTTATTGCATGTGAGTGCAAAACCTGCCTTTCAGAAGATGAGCATGATAAAAGATTAAGAACCTCCATTCTTGTTGAAAAGGGCGATACCACCATAGTCATTGATGCAGGTCCGGATTTTCGTCAGCAGATGCTCAGAGCTAACGTCAGGAAACTTGACGGAATCATACTTACACATGAACACAAGGACCATATTGCCGGAATGGACGATGTAAGGGCTTTCAATTATAAGAGCCAGGATGCTGTCGATATTTTTGCGGAGGAAAGAGTGCAGAAGGCTGTAAAAAAGGAATACTCCTATGTTTTTGCCGAATATCAGTATCCAGGCATACCTAAAATGCGACTCAATACAATTACAGATTATCCTTTTGCTGTTAGTGAATTAACAATAACCCCGCTCAGGGCTTTTCACTACCGCTTGCCGGTCTATGGATTCAGGATTGGCGATTTCGCCTATATAACTGATGCCAACTATCTTCCTGAGGAAACCAAGGAAAAGCTGGCAGGAGTGAAGTATTTTGTAATAAATGCTTTAAGAAAGGAAAAGCATATTTCACATTTCTGTCTGCGCGAAGCCATTGATCTTATCAGGGAGATATCACCTCGGAAAGCTTTCATCACCCATATAAGCCACCAGATGGGTCTTCACAAAGAGGTTATGGACGAATTGCCTCAGCCGGTCGCACTTGCATTCGACGGCCTGTCAATTAACTGTGATGACTGAAAACACCAGTTCTATTTTCTTTTATAACTTTTAGCCAGCTTTTTCTGATAGGTGTTGGAGAAATAGTATTTGTTTCTGCCAAGCTGCTTTGTGTTTGTCCTTGAAGCCTGCATCCTTTTCTGATAATAAGGATTCTTCCGGGTGCCTGAACACGACACTGATAAGACAAAAGCCACCAGAATCAACAGGATAAGCTTTGGTATTTTCTTCAGAAAAGACATTATTCCGTATTTTTAGCTGCAAAACATAAAAATCGATCGTTGAACCTTCCTTAAGTCTTAAATTCCAAGTATTTTTAAGTCCTTATTACCGGAATTAAATGGACGACATTAAAAATATCCTCAGGCTGATCATACCTGTTTTATTATTTTCTTTTTCGTATAATATATATTCCCAGTCACTTGCCGGAATATATCTGTCAGGAACAAATGGTCTTAAAACTGACAGTGTATATCTGACCGACAATACAGTTATAGCTTTAAAACGTGAAAAACCGCTTTTAAGTTTTTTACTCAACGAAAATTTACGGACAACAGGCGATGTACAGGTGAATAAGACAACAGAAACCTGCAGAATGGTATTCGATAACAGGGTAAGTCTGGTTATCAGTACACTGCTGCCTTCATTTGCTGCCGGAATTGAATATACTGCCGAATTTGAGAATATTTCTGCCGATACTGTATCTATCAGCAATGTAGTCCCCTTTGTTCAGGATATTGAAACAGTAAGCATCACAGGGAAAGGACCATCCGATCTTGCAAGGGCCTGGCTATTTCGTCCCGGATACGGACCTGTAAGAGTTATTCTTCCGGATAATGCATGGGAAATGGGTTATGCTTCATTTGAGACAGCGGGCCGTTATTCAATCTGTTCGGTTGCACGGCGAAGAAGTATTGAGGGAGGGATAAGGCAGAGATACAATACGGTTCTTCCTCCAAAATCAAAAGTAACCTACTCTGTAAATACATCTGTATTCCAGGGTGAATGGCAGAACGGCCTCAGGCTGGTATTCAGGGACAAATATCTTTATGATCTCGATAAATTCGACAATTCTCTTTATGAACGTTCCGACCTTTCCTGGATAAAGAAGAGTTATCTTATTATATTGCAGATGGCATGGGACAGGGAGTTCTATGACTGTGCAACTGGCAAATACACCTTCCCCGACCTTCTGAAAACGGGAATCAGCCAGTTCGGATATATCGATGTTTATGGTATATGGCCCACCTGGCCGCGACTCGGTCTCGATCAGCGTAACCAGTGGGATATGTACAGGAATCTTCCGGGCGGAACCTCCCAACTCAGAAATTTCAGCAGGCTGTCGAGGCAGAATAATACAAGATTCTTTATTGCATATAATCCCTGGGATAACAGCACAAGAGAAGAGGATCATTATAAAGGTATGGCACGCCTCATTCAGGAAATCGAGGCCGACGGCGTTGTGCTTGATACACGCGGCAGTTCAAGCTACGAACTTCAGGCCGCAGCCGACAGCGTCAGAAAAGGCGTTGTGATGTTCTCGGAAGGAATGGCTGTTCCTAAAGATATGCCGGGAATAATATCAGGAAGGGTTCATAATGCTATATTTCTGAGTCCCGAACTTAACCTTAACAAACTTATTAAACCCGATTTCTCAATCTTCAGGGTTTGCGATATCGGGGAAGATCTGGTCCATCGCGAAATCGCCATCGCCTTCTTTAACGGCTATGGTACGGAACTTAACATGTTTCGTCCTGGTCGAAGAGATGATAACTACAGGGAAGATATGGACTTTCTGGCAAAAACCACATTCCTTCTTCGCCAGAACAATGATGCATTCCTAGATCAGAACTGGACTCCCCTTCTGGAGACGACAAAAGATAAGGTTTATGTAAATAGCTGGAAAGCTGGCAGAAAGCGCATTTACACTGTCCTCAATATGAGATCTGAAGGAACTGAAGGCAAGCTTTTCAGAGTTGAAAGTGATTCAGCCCTCCACTATATATCATTATGGGATCATGAAAATATTATTCCTGTAAAAGAAAACGGAGTAGAATATATCTCTGTAACTACCCCCGGATGGCCGTCAGCTTGGAATGGTACAAGAAAGGAAGGATCGGTAGGATGCATTGCCGGTCTTCCATTATTGCTTAATACGTTTATAAAGGGAGATAGCCTCTTTTTAAAGTCACCAGCTAGCAAAAAAATACTGATCTGGAAAGGAAATCCTTCTTATAAAAGTGAATATAAGGAACTTAATTCGGTGACAGACACTGTAATCAGGGTAAGAGATCTTTTTGGATATTACGAGGGTAAAATTGTGATTCAGCTTATTGATAAAAAGAATCTTCTTGATGAAAACATTCTGGACTTTAAAGCTGGCTTGCCATGGCTTGTAAGCAGAATCACACCTACAGTCAGAGCTACCGGCATTGCACCGGATATGGTACTTGTTCCGGGCGGTGAATTTTCATATGAGGTTACTGCTTCTGACGATTTTATTCCATATCCTGAATTCAGTAATTTAAATGTCAGGGTTGACAGCTTCCTCATTGATAAATATCCGGTTACAAATGCCCAGTATTATGAATTCCTTCAGAGCTCCGGATATATGCCGGCTGATACATCAAGGTATCTTCGCCACTGGGAAAGGGGTATTTACAGACAGGGGCAGGAACGTTATCCAGTTGTCTATATCAGCTATGAGGATGCAAAAGCCTATGCAAAATGGGCAGGCAAACGACTTCCTTCCCATAACGAATGGCAGCTGGCCGCACAGGGCACGGACAAAAGAAAATGGCCGTGGGGCAATGAATTTCATGGAACTTTTTGTAACAATGCCTTTGATAAATCTACTCCTGTTGATGCTTTTCCAAAAGGAGCAAGTCCCTGTGGTGCCTTCGATATGGTAGGCAATGTCTGGCAGATGACCAACGATATGTATTTTAATGGATCGAATTATTTCATAATGATAAGGGGCGGCAGCTACTATAAACCCGAATCAAGCTGGTGGTATATCCAGGGAGGCCCCCAGCCCCTCGATAAAACCCAGATGATGCTGCTTGTGGCTCCCGGATTCGACCGGAATGCAACAGTCGGATTCAGATGTGTAAGGGATATTGAAAGCCCGGGATTCAAAAGCAAAAGATAAACCCGCGACCAGGATTTCATCTGGCGAAAAAGGATTTTATAACAGATTTATTGACTAAGGAAAATCGCAAGACTGTCACACTTTAAGTTTTTTCTCAATCTCATTTATCTGGTTTCTGAAATGCTTGTCAGTATCTATTAAATTGTTGACAGTCTTGCAGGCATGTAGCACAGTCGCATGATCTTTGCCTCCGATATGTGAACCTATGCTGGCAAGAGATGCTTTTGTAAGGTTCTTTGAGAAGTACATCGATACCTGGCGTGCCTGCACAATCTCTCTTTTTCTTGTCTTTCCCTGTATCTGTTCGATGGGAATCTTGTAATAATCACAGACAATCTTCTGAATATATTCGATGGTAATCTCCCGCCTTGTTGTTGTGACAAGCTTTTCGACCATCTGGCGTGCAAGGTCGAGTGTTATTTCTTTTCTGTTCAGGGTAGACTGCGCATAAAGAGATATTAAGACAGCTTCAAGTTCCCTTATATTGTTTGAGATATTGGCTGCCAGATATTCAAAAATTTCTTCAGCCAGTTCAATTCCGTCGTTGTATGCTTTTTTCTTTAGTATGGCCAGGCGAGTTTCATAGTCGGGCCGTTGCAAATCAGCCTGTAGCCCCCATTTGAACCTTGAAAGAAGCCTTTGCTCCATACCCTGAAGCTCTACCGGCGGCCTGTCGCAGGTGAGAATCAGCTGCTTGCCCGACTGATGGATATGATTGAAAATATGAAAAAATGTATCCTGAGTCTTTTCCTTTCCTGCAAATTCATGAACATCATCCAGTATGAGGACATCGATCATCTGATAAAAATGCAGAAAGTCGTTCTTGTTGTTATTCCGGACTGATTCAACGAACTGAGTCTGGAATTTATTTGCGTTTACATAAAGCACTACTTTGTCGGGATGCTTTTCCTTGACGAGTATTCCTATGGCCTGAGCAAGGTGTGTCTTTCCCAAACCTGAATCGCCATAAATCATAAGAGGATTAAAAGCTGTTCCTCCCGGATTGTTACCAACAGCGATACCTGCTGACCTGGCAAGCCTGTTACATTCGCCCTCGACATAATTGTTGAAATTGTAATCGGGATTAAGTTTCGGATCAAAATGAACCTTTTTGATCCCCGGTATCACAAAGGGATTTTTGATTGATGGCTGTGTTACATCAAAAGGGACCTGGAGAGGCTTGTTGTTAAGATCTGTTTTGTTCCTCGAAGGATATCTTACTGTATAGGGCTTTCCGTCAGAATAATTTGCATTTTCAAGTACCACATTGTATTCAAGCTTTGCATCAGTACCAATCTCGCGGCGCAGGGTTTTCCTCAATATGTCTATATACTGTTCCTCCAGGTATTCATAGAAAAACGGACTCGGCACCTGAATAGTCAGAACATTGTTCTCAAGTTTCAGAGGTATTATAGGCTCAAACCATGTTTTAAAACTGACGGACGGAATAATGTCTTTGATGATTTGAAGACAACTGTTCCAGACGTCAATGTGCGATTTGTTCATGAAGTATTCTTGTTAGTGGTTCTAAGATTATCTCTCAAGCTGATTCACGAAGCAATATTTGTAAAAAAAAAGGTTAAAAAAAAATTTTTTTTGCTTGGTTTTTTCAAAAAAAGTATATGGTTTTAAACATCAGTTACTTATGGTATGAAATATTTTTTAAGTTTATAACTATCACTATAACAGCATTTTAGATGTGAAATTTATGGTTTATCAGTGTGCAGCAATTTATTACGTGTTATTAATCTTTTTTGACAAAAAACCGTAAAAAACTATGACTATTTTGCCATCGTTTTTTAGTCGCTTTTTAAGATCAAGATAATCTGAATTTTATAAAAAAACTATTGTTCCGGGATGTTTTTTCTGCCAAAAACAGAAAAATGAACATATCTTTTGGGATTAGCCTTCAAATCGACAAGAAGACGGTTCAGGCTTTCAAGACTGTTCGTCAGATTACGGTAAAGGGAGTCATTTGTCATCAGTTGTCCGGCTGTTCCCTTTCCATCATTAATATTATCAAGAAGGAGGGAAGCTTTTTCAAGGCCTGACTTCAGATTGTTTATTGAACTATATATATCTGCTGCCGCCAGCGTATCTGCAACACTTTCAAGATTGCTGAAGGCAGAGGTCATTTTGCCTGAGTTATCAGCAAGCATACTTGTGAACTTGTTGATATTAAGTAGTGTTTCATTGAGTTCTGACTCACTTATGCTCTTAACTGTTTTGCTGAGACTCGCAACCCCCGATTTCAAATTAGTCCTGAACTGGGGATCCATCACATCATTTATTGAAACAATAACAGAGTCAATTGATGTTAATAGCCCGGATATTTTATCCTTCAATGGAATCAGTTCATTTTCAACTCTGGTGATAACCGACTCTGCAAGTCTCCCCGGAATTGTATCTCCGCTCGAATAAAAGCCCGGACCTTCACCATAAACAAACTGAACCTTCATTCCGGCAATAAGAGTGGCCGTTGTTATTTCAGCAAGGGTATTTACAGGCAGTTTAAAATCCTTTCTTACATTAAGGGTCACAAGGAGTCTGCCGCTCTTGGTGTCAACAAATTTTATCGACTGCACTACACCTACTTTGTAGCCGTTCACCTCGACCGGACTGGATTCAGCAAGGCCGCTGACTTTGTCATAAACAACATAGTAATTTGCCGTACTGCTGAAAAGGTTCTTACCTCTGAGAAAATTAAAAAGCCAGATAAATACAATAATTGTTATTAAGGCAGTTATCCCGATCTTTACTTCATGTGAGATTTTTTTCATTTTTGATCGTGTTATTTTGTTTTTGTTAAATCCAGTGCTTCCTGAAGAGGCATTATCTTATTGTCTCTTACCGCTATAACAAAGGCATCAGGATATAAACTTAGTATCTGTTTACGGTATTCAAGGGCTTCACTGTAATTAATGAACATACCGGATGCATATCTGAACCTGTTATCTGAACTTATTTCCACCACATTGGCAATTCCCCTGAAATTCTCTGCTTTGATCTCCTTTCTGTCAGGCGACGATGTTATCTGCACCATGAATTTCGGCCCTTCAGTCTTGGGAGGATCGTTTTCTGTCAATGTTTCTCCTCTGACCTGCTGTCCGGGATCTGCTGACGACCGGATAACACTTTTCCTGTCGATCTCGCCGATATATTCCCTTGTAGCCCTGAAAATTGACGAAGCAATATATTCCTGACCTTCTTTCGACATAAGGTATTTTTCTTCATCGGGATTGGTTATAAAGCCTGTCTCAATGAGAATGCTTGGCATTGAGGTCATATATAATACAAGCAATCCTGCCTGTTTGACACCCCTGTCAACTCTTCCGGCTCTTGACCTGAACTGATTCTGAATGCCGGAAGCAAGCTGCGTGCTCTGCTCTTTGTAAATATTCTGCATCAGGGTGAACATGATATAGGATTCTGGTGATTTTGGATCAAACCCTTCATATCTTGCCGAGAAATCATCCTCAAGCTGTATTACTTCGTTCTCCTTCATTGCCACTTCAAGGTTCTGCTCATCCTTTGAGAGTCCCATAATGAAAGTCTCTGTACCCCTTATCGATTTTGATGCAGCCCAATTGGCATGGATCGAAATAAAAAGGTCAGCTTTGTTCTTGTTTGCAAAATCAGCCCTTTCCTTAAGTCCTATAAATACATCACTTTCTCTTGTATAAAGGACTTTGACATTGGCAAGATTTTTTTTGATGTATTCTCCTGTTTGTAAGGCAATTGCAAGATTAATGTTTTTTTCGCGGCTCAGGGAACCAAGTGCGCCGGGATCCTTTCCGCCATGACCTGCATCAATGACAACCACCCATGTCTTTTCCGGAACTGCTTCTGCACTGATGCTCTGATAAAATAAGGCACACAATAAAACAAAAAGCAATTTCCTTACATAAATATAATTGGTACGTTCTTTGCCGTTTTTAATATCTGAACCCATGTTTCAGTTCATCTTTTTTTAATTAGTTTTGCGCCAGACATCCGGACGT
>Ga0172371_10001652_pt1 | contig 35503 bp, 33 predicted proteins | sample Lak12m_FD_114543 | JGI IMG/M metagenome (GOLD analysis project Ga0172371, IMG submission 114543) | Freshwater microbial communities from Kabuno Bay, South-Kivu, Congo - kab_022012_12m | ecosystem: Environmental > Aquatic > Freshwater > Lake | place: Democratic Republic of the Congo: South-Kivu... | reverse complement strand
TCCTCACAGGCTTTGGGGCTCCCGGGGAAATTGATAATCAGCGTCTGGCCGCGGATGCCGCTGACCGCCCGCGAGAGCATCGCCCGGGGTGTCAGCGCCTGCGACGCAGCCCGGATCGCCTCGGAAAAACCGGGCGCCTCACGCTCGATCACCGACAAAGTGGCTTCGGGAGTCACATCGCGGGGCGAGAGGCCGGTACCGCCCGTGGTAATGACCAGGTCGACGCCGTCCCGGCATAGCTGTATCAGCTCCTCAGCGATGCGTTGCCGGCTGTCGGGGAGGAGCAGCCGCGAGACCCGCACGGCGCCGGCCTGCGCGAGCAGCCGCTCCAGGAGGTCGCCGCTTTCATCTGCCCTTTCGCCCCGATGCCCCTTGTCGCTCACGGTGACGACGGCAGTTTTGAACGATTTCACGGCCGGCTTTTTCCCCTGCAAAGAATTGGTATGGTGTCCCTGAGTTTCCCCTGCAGGCATTCCGGCTCCACCGTCCGCAGGAGCTGCCGCCACCTCGATGGCGTCTCCCTCGCCGATATCTCCGCCTTCGAGCACGCGGGCGAAGATGCCTTCACGGGGCATTACACAGTCGCCCGCCTGGCGGAATATCTCGCAGCGGTCGTGGCACTCTTTGCCGATCTGGGTGACCTCGACCAGCGTCCGGCCCAGCCTCAGCCTCGTTCCCATCGGCAGCGCCGGCAGATCGATGCCGCTGGTAGTCACGTTCTCGGCGAAGTCACCGGGGCCGACATCGAGTCCCATCCTGGTCATCTTCTCGATGCTCTCACCGGCCAGCAGGCTGACCTGCCGGTGCCAGCCGCCTGCGTGGCCATCGCCAACGATGCCATGCCCGGCCCGCAATTCAGCAGTGCCGACAGGTGTCTTCCGCTCGCCTTTGGCGGTTGATATATTGATTGAGATTATATGTGCCATAAGATGATTAGGCGGGAACGGCATCTTCCGCCGTAACGTATGTCGAAGACCTCAGTGAAGGCGGGCAAAGGCACTTCCGCCGTAACGTATGTCGAAGACCTCAGTGGAGGCGGGAGTGCCTTTGTCCGCCTCGCAACCAAGATCATCGGCCGTCTGATTTCCCTCCCCGCTTCTCCAGCAGGCGGACATCGCCGATGACCATCCCCTTGTCGACCGCCTTGCACATGTCGTAGATGGTGAGCGCAGCCACCGCGGCGGCGGTAAGAGCCTCCATCTCGACGCCCGTCTTGCCTTTCAGGCTTGCGGATGTCTCGATGATGATGGCCGGAATATCCTCGTCTACCCGGAAATCCACAGCCACGTGAGTCAGTGACAGCGGATGGCACATGGGAATGAGCCTCGATGTCTCCTTGGCGGCCATGATGCCCGCCACCCTGGCCACCTCCAGCACGTCTCCCTTGGGAAGCGCCCCCTCCAGCAGCTGTTTCAGTGTAGCCTGCCCCATCTCCACGCGCGCGCCGGCGCGGGCGGAGCGCTCCGTGTCAGGCTTGCCGCCGACATCGACCATGCGCGCCTGCCCCTTCTCGTCGATGTGTGAAAAATCCATGATCAACCGCCTATCTGGGCCATGGTCCGATTTCCGGGTTCGACCAGCCGGCGGTCGAATTTCTTGCTGTTCATCGATGCGATAATCGCCCGCCGCAAGGCTTCCGGCTCGCCGGCGATAAGGGGCCTCACGTCAAGCTCCTCGTCGGAGAAGAGGCAGTTGCGCAGCCTGCCGTCGGCGGTCAGCCTCAGCCGGTTACAGCGGGCGCAGAAATGGTCGCTCATGGAGCTGATAAAGCCGATGGTCCCGGGTGCTCCAGCGTAGCGGTAATAGCGGGCAGGTCCGCCTCCTCCCGGAGATTCGACCGGCCTCAGCTTCCCGAATGATTCGAGGCTGGCCAGCAGCTCCGACCTGGGCACGAACTTCCACAGTCCGGCGCCCACCCGTCGGCCGATCGGCATGTACTCGATGAAGCGCACGTGGACGGGACGCTCCGCGGCCAGGGCGACGAACGCCTCCAGCTCCGCTTCGATCCCCCGTAGCGCGACGGCGTTGACCTTGACCGGCGCGAAGCCGGCATCCAGGGCGCTGTCGAGGCCTGCCAGAACCCGCGACAGGTCTCCCCCTCCGCTGATGCGGGAGAAGCGCTCCGGGTCGAGGCTGTCTAGGCTGATGTTGATGCGCGACAGGCCGGCCCGCCGGAGTTCCGTGGCCGCCGGCCCGAGCAACGCACCGTTAGTGGTAAGCGAGAGGTCGTCCACTCCCGGGATACAGGCAAGCCTGCCCACCAGCTTGGAGCATTCCGGACGCAGCAACGGTTCGCCGCCGGTGATACGCACGCGGGAGACACCGGTCTCGACGGCAGCCCGCGTGAAACTCACGATCTCGTCATTCGTAAGCAGATCCTCATTCCCGGCAGGCATGGCGCCCGGAGGCCTGCAGTAGGAGCAGCGGAAGTTGCACCGGCTGGTTATCGCGATGCGAAGATAATCTATGACAGGACGGCGCCGGTTCATGCGCGTGCCTCCCGGATTCGGCCACCGCGATCCAGGCTATAGCGGATGAAGATCAGATTCACTACAGCCTCGACGTCATCGAAGCCGAAGACAGGGACATCGGCGGCTTCGTCAGCCCGGTCCGAGATCACCGCAAGCAGTTCATCCTCCGGGCAGGCCGGTCCCGGCGCTCCATCCCCTCGGCCAGCCACCCGCCGCACCTCCAGCTTGTCTGCGGCAGCGTCCTTGAAGCCCTCGGCGATCACCAGGTCCACGCCGCCACTTACTGCAGCATAAAGATCGTCCAGGCTCATCTCGGCGTCCCGGTCCTCAAGAAAGGCAGCCTGGCCCGGCGCTGAAATGGCGACCTTCTTCGCCCCGGCCCGCGACAGCCGCCAGGTGTCGGTGCCTTCCCGGTCCATGGTGAAGCCATGCGCGTCATGCTTGATGCAGGCGACCTCGAGACCGCGGCACCGCAGTTCCGGCAGCAGTCTCTCCAGAAAAGTTGTCTTGCCCGAGTCCTTCCAGCCAACGAAACAGATGAGCGGCGGGCCGGAAGCGGTCCTTTCCACCAGCGACTCCCGCTCACGCTGTTTTCGCAAGCGAGGAACCAGCAGCGAAGCTTCCTCGAGTTCCACCACCGTATTTACATTGAGAAAATTCATGTTGGGATCGCAGAACGGCAACATCTCCTGCAGCTCCACGTAGCGGACATCTAACCCGGCGAGTACGCCGCTAATGGCGTAATCGCCGCTCTCGATCCGCTCGCGCATGCGGCCGAGACAGGCGCGCGAGTAGATGGCGTGGAGCGGCTCCCGGCCCCGCTGGCTCACCGGCACGACAGCTTCGTGCCCGGGCACCATACCGGCCAGATAGTCGACCAGCGCCGGTTCGGTGAAGGGCATGTCACAGGCGACGGTGAGGCAGAGGTCATGCTGAGCCGAAGCGACCGCCGAATAGATACCTACCAGAGACGCTTGGTGAGGATAATGGTCGGCGCGCACGGGCAAGCCGAAGCATTCATAAGCGGCGGCGTCACGGGCAGCGATGAAGATGTCTTCAGTAAGGGGCGCCAGTGAATCGATGACATGGGCGATAACCGGTTTGCCGCCCAACAATTCCAGCGCCTTGTTCCTCCCCAGACGGGAGCTTTCACCGCCGGCGAGGACTGCGATCGAGAATAGCGGTCGCATGTGGTTTCTCCTTTCCAAACACGGGAGGCCTGTGCGTTTCCAGACAGACCCTTTGGCCGCTCTTAGTCAGGACAAGCGACCGTCGGCAACCTCTTCCTAGCGGCCGTGGCGGCCACCTTAGAAGCAGGTGCTCGGAGATATTTTTCCAGAGCTGGCATTAATCTGCAATTATGTTAATATGCTTACATATTGCATCGGCTCAGCACTTTAGCGAAAATTCTATCATAAGAGATGCGCGGTTGAGCTGAATCGTCTCGCAATCGTCCCGCAAATCCCGAGATCCTCGCCCACGCGAGCAGGATGAATCCGCCAGCGAAGTGCCTCGCCGGGGATCGGGGGCTGCATGTTTCGGGGCAAAAACGGGCAAATTGAGCTAATGCGGAATCCGGAACCTATGGGGGGCCCGGAAAGGTAGGCAATGCACGGCAACAGCCACCAGGATCATATCCTAGTTGTTGATGATTCGCCCCAGAATATCGAACTTGTGAAGGCATTCCTGGCGCCGGCCGGCTACAAAGTCACATCCGCCCAAAGCGGTGAAGAGGCGCTGCAAATACTCGATTCTGATGAGCTGCCGGACTTGGTTATCCTTGACGTGATGATGCCCGGCATCGACGGTTACCAAGTCTGCGGAAAGATCAAGGAAGGCCGCGAGACGGGGCGCCTGCCGGTAATCATGCTCACTGCCCTGACGGCGATCGACGACAAGGTCAGGGGTTACGATGTGGGCGCCGACGATTTCCTCTCCAAACCGGTCGACCGGCTGGAACTGCTGTTGAGGGTGAAGACCCTCCTTCGCAACAAGCACCTGAACGAGGATCTGGAGAACGCCCGGGATGTCATCTACACCCTCGCCCTCGCCATCGAAGCCAACGATCCCTACACCAGGGGCCATTCCGAACGCGTCTCGCATTACGGGGTCAGGATAGCCGAATACATGGATCTCGAGGAAGACCAGATCGATGTCATCCGTAACGCCGGCATCCTGCACGACATCGGCAAGATAGGCATAAGCGATTCGATCCTGAAGAAACCGGGTCCGCTCACAGACCAGGAGATGCGCGCCGTTCAGGACCACCCGGTCATCGGCGAGAAGATCTGCAAGCCGCTGCGGTCGGCCAATCTGCTGCTCACGATCATCCGGCATCACCAGGAGCGGTTCGACGGCGATGGCTACCCGGACCGGCTGGCAGGAACAGCGATCCCCATCGAAGCACGGGTCATCTCAGTAGCCGATGCCTACGACGCCATGACCTCGCCTCGCCCGTATCGCCCGGCCCTGTCGCCGCACCAGGTCCTGTCCACGCTGAGCGGCGATGCGGGTCAGCAGTGGGATCCGCAAGTAGTCGCAGCCTTCCTGCAGCTGATGGAGAGGGCGAGCGGCTCCCGGTTCGTCACTCGGGAACTATAGTCACCGGGCAGGGAACCTCGGCGCCGACCTGCCGGGCGACCCTCGAAGCGGTGCTGCCCACGAAAGCCCTGGCGATGCCCCGGCGCCCCGCGGAACCCATCATGATCGACCTGATCTCGTCCCGGTTCTCCTTGCAATAGGCGATTATCTCAAACGAAGCGTCGCCATACCGCACCAGCTTCTCTACCTTGATGCCTTTCTTGCCGCCGCGCTCTTCGACGTCCGCCAGGATCTCGCCGGCATCGCGCTGGAGCTCGTCCTCTACCTGGTCGCGCATGAATTCCCATTGTCCAGTATAGTTCTCCACGTCGATGACCCTGAGGGCGACGATCTCGTCGCCGGTCAAGGCCGCCAGCTCAACTGCAGCATCAGCTGCTTTTTTGGATGAGGGGCTGCCATCGACGGGAACCAGTATCTTGCTCATCGTCTTCTCCTTCGCTATTGCCCTAAAACCCGCTGTAAGGGCCCGCTGTAAGTGAGCAGCGGTAATATGTAATTACCTCATTTCGACCCTGCTTAATCAGTTTATGATTTAATCTGAGCGTCAACCGAACGTTAACCGTGAAGGGTGGAAGCGATATCCCCCATTAAGAAAATCTTGCGGCCATTCCTGCGATTCTTCCAGGCTGAGGCCAACAGCGGCATATATCTGCTGGCGTCTGTCGGTCTGGCACTCGTATTGGCCAATACTTGGCCCGATTCCTACACATCGGCACTCAGTCATGAGTTCACGCTGGGTATCGGCGCCGCCTCGCTGACCGAGCCTCTGATCTCGTGGATCAACGAGGGGTTGATGACGATCTTCTTCTTCGTCGTCGGCCTGGAGATAAAAAGGGAACTGCTCATCGGGGAGCTTTCCCGCCTCAAACAAGCCGTATTGCCGGTGATGGCGGCTATCGGCGGAATGTTGGTTCCAGCCGGCATCTACATCCTGATCAATGCTTCAGGAGATGGAGCCCACGGCTGGGGCATCCCCATGGCTACCGACATCGCATTTGCCATCGGAGTCCTGGCTCTTCTGAAGAAAAGGATTCCATTCGCCCTCAAGGTCTTTTTAACCGCTCTGGCGATCATCGACGACATCGGGGCGGTGATTATCATCGCCATTTTCTATACCGATTCCGTCTCCTTGACAGCCCTTGCGGTCTCTCTCGGACTTTTTATTCTTCTGCTGCTCGCCAATAGTCTTGGGGTGAAATCGGTTTCTGTATATATGCTGCTCGGTCTCGGCCTCTGGCTGGCCATGTTTGACTCGGGGGTGCATGCTACCATCGCCGGCGTGCTGCTGGCTTTGACTATTCCTGCTATTTCGCACAAAAAATCAAAACCACGGCCCGAGCCTCCCTTGCAGAAGCTGGAGCGAATCCTGGAGCCCTGGGTCGCTTACCTTATTGTGCCGGTCTTTGCTTTGGCCAATGCCGGAGTGCGTTTTAGCGACAATCCTCTTGCTTCGTTGAGTGAGCCCATCGGCCTGGGTATCGTTCTCGGTCTTGTCCTCGGCAAGCAATTGGGGGTGACACTTTTTTCGTGGATCGCCGTTAGGACGGGCATCGGCTCGATGCCGCGCGGCGTGACTTGGCGCCACCTTCACGGTGCTGCCTGTCTCGCTGGCATTGGTTTTACGATGTCGCTTTTCGTTACCCTGCTCGCATTTGAACAGGCCTCGCAGCTGGCGGCGGCAAAGATCGCGATCCTGGCAGCCTCGATGATCGCCGGATTGCTGGGATGGATGCTGCTGTTTACGGCTAAGCGGAAAAAACCCAGGCGACCCTAGGCCTCTTCAAGCCCGTACTTCTTGATTTTCCTCCATAGCGAGACCCGATCGATGCCGAGGATGCTGGCCGCCAGGGTTTTGTTCCCGCCGGTCTCCTTGAGGATCCACTGGATATAGGTTATCTCCTGCTCCTCGAGTGACGGGAAGCGCCCCTCGCGCTTGCGGAACGTCTTGATGTCGAGGTCCTTGAGGTCCTCGGGAAGATGAGCCAGCTCGATGACATTGCCGTTGGCCAGGGCGACGCCACGCTCGATGACGTTCTCCAGCTCGCGCACGTTGCCGGGAAAATCATAGTTCACCAGCAGGCTGACTACCGCCGGCGAGATCTCCCGTACGTCCTTCTTCATCAGCACCGAATATTTCTTGAGGAAATACTGGCACAGCAGAGGGATGTCGTCCCGCCGCTCGGTCAGGGGCGGGATGTGCAGCGAGACCACGTTCAGACGGTAGTAGAGGTCCTGCCGGAACTCTTTCTCGGTGGTCGCCTTGTGGATGTTCCGGTTCGACGCCGCCAGGATCCTCACGTCAACAGGCACGGGCTCGGTGCCGCCCACCCGCATGAGCTCCTTCTCCTGCAGCACGCGCAGCAGCTTCACCTGCATCGCCGGCGACATCTCGGTTATCTCGTCGAGAAAAAGCGTGCCGCCCGAGGCCGTCTCGATGATGCCGCGCTTCAGGGAATTGGCGCCGGTGAACGCGCCTTTCTCATGCCCGAAGAGTTCGTTTGTGAGCAGCTCATCGGTCAGGGCGCCGCAGTTGACCGCGAAGAAGGGGCCTTCATTGCGGCCGCTCATGTAGTGGATGTAGCGGGCCAGCAGTTCCTTGCCCGTGCCCGACTCGCCGGTGATAAGCACGTTGCAGTCGGTCGGGGCGATCTGCGCGGCGGTCTCGAGCAGTTTCTGCATCATGGAATTCTGGGTGACTATCTTGACCTTGCCCTCGAACTGCTCGATCTGCTCCCGCAGTTGGGTATTCTCCTTCTTGAGCGCCACCTTCTCCAGGGCCGACTTGACCGCTTTCCTGACGTCGTCGAGGTTGAAGGGCTTGGCGATGTAGTCGTAGGCTCCCTTCTTCATCGTCTCAACCGCCGAAGGGATGGAAGCGTAAGCGGTGATCATGATCACCTCGGAATCCGGGTAGAGCTGCCGGCTCTTCTCGAGCACCTCGATGCCGTCGACCTTCTCCATCTTGAGGTCGGTGAGCACGACGTCGTACTCGGTCTTCTCCAGGAGCTGCAGGGCGTTCACGCCGCTGAGCGTCCCGGTCACCTGGTAGCCTTCCTTTTTCATAATGTGCTCGAGGTTCTTGAGCGCGTTCTTCTCGTCCTCGACAATGAGCAGCCGCCCCGCGTTATTCATTTCCATTGCTCCTTCTTCCATTACTCCTACATTTCTTTCGGTTCCGTCAGTTCCCCGGACCCGTGGATAGGGAGAACGATATAAAAAGTGGTGCCGCGGCCGGGATAGCTGTCCACGTTCAGGGTGCCGCCGTGCTCGGCGATGATGTTGTGCACGATGAACAGGCCCAGGCCGTAGCCTTCCTTCTTGCTGGTATAAAAGGGATTGAAGATCTTGGCGAGCTGTTCCGGCTCCATGCCGGCGCCGTTGTCGATGATGACTATCTGCACGTTCTCCTCGTCGGGCATCGAGGCCAGCACCCGGATGCGGCCTTCGCTCTTTTCCGGCCCGATGGCATCGATGGCGTTCTTGACCAGATTGATGATCACCTGCTGGATCTTCGTGCGGTCGGCGTAGATATTCAGGCCCGACGGGATGTCTATCTGCAAAGCTATGTTCGACGGCACCTCGGCGCGGATGAGGCGCATCGTCTCCTCGACGGCCGCCCGCAGCGGAAAGGTGTCCCTCTCCCGCGAGCGTGAGTAATTGAGGACGGAGCCGACGACGTGCCGCGCCCGGTCGGTCTCCTCTTCGATCTGGCTCAGAAGCTCTTTCTGATAGATGATGTCACCGTCAGCGATCTCTTCCTTGAGGATCTGTGTCGAGGTGGAGATGTTGGCCAGCGGATTGTTGAGCTCGTGGGCGACGCCGAACATGAGGGTGCCCAGGGCCGCGTACTTCTCGGACTCGACCAGATAGTCCTGCCGCTCGCGCAGCTCCAGGAGCATCCTGTTGAATGCCGACTTCAGCTGGACGAACTCGCGGTCCTTGAACTTCACGGGTATGAGCGAGAATTCCCCCTCGGCGATCCGGATCATGTGCGATTCGAGCTGGGATAGCGGCTTGACCGCCTTGCGCGAGAAGAACAGTCCCAATCCCAGGACCGAGGCCAGCAGCACACCGATGCCGATCAGCAGGTTGCGCTTGGCCGAGTCCAGCGACCGCCGGTCGATCTGCACCCGGTTGGCCGAGATCTGCTCGCCGGTAGTGACGATCTCCTTGCCCTTTTCCCGGATCTGGCTCTCGAGAGCGATATCGCCGGGAGAGTGCGCGGTCACGTCCTCTGACAGCAGATCGCCGTAGACCTGCAGATTTTCCTTCAGCCGGGATATCTCCTCCGGCGTGGCGAACAGGCTGAGCTCCGGCTTGTCCACCAGTTCGTTGGCCAGGTTGATATAGGACTGCAGCTCGGTGTAATCCGCCTCGGTGCGATAGAGGAAATAGTTCTTCTCGAAGCGGCGGATCTCCAGGGTCGTCTCAAACAGGCTCGAGACGGTCTCGCCCTTGGTGACTATCTCCTGCTGGTTGCTCAGGTTGTCCCAGCTTAGAAGCGCGAAGGCGATCACCAAGGCGGCCCCCGCGATGTAGCCGATCAGGATCTTCTTTCTCAGACTGTCAGGATAGAACCTCATTTCCCCCAGATAATATAGCTTCGTATTGCAATATGCAACCTTTCACTGTACTGGCGCAACATACGTCACCCGCCTAGTTAAACAGAACTGAAATATTCGTTGCTTATTGCATCGTTTACGTTTCAGATTCGAGAATGACGGCTGGCCGGCGGCGTGCTGTCAGTAGGCCGCCAGGATTTATTTTTTCCGTCATTAGCAGGCTTTTTACCTCCTTTACATCGAATTGCCATAGCAATCGAAGTCAAATTGGCACGGTTGTTGCTTACTGTAATGGTAAAGACCACTTAAAAGGAGGTAAATCCGATGAAACTGTTCCAGAAACTGGAAAACCTTCTCTCCGCTAGCGCGTTCGCGGAAGAGGGCGACTTCGACACCGCAAGGCAAATTGTGGCGGAGAACGACGAATGCGAGCCCAGGCAGGTAGCCAGCGAGGATGTCCGCCGGGGTACCACGCCGCCGATCTCGACGGGCCAGTTGGCCCCCAAGGCCTGAGGTAAAGCGTTGAGCAGAATCGGCAAGAAACTCGAAGGGCTGTTCTCGGCGGCCTCCTTCGCGGAGGCGGGGGAGTTCGAAACAGCCCGGGAACTGGTCGACGGCGACCGCAAGGTGCTCCTGGTGCTGACCGGCAGGGAGACAGACGTCAAGTCCCTCAAGTACGCCATCAGCATCGCCAAGCGGACCGAAGCCGGCCTGGAAGTGCTAGCGCCTTCCGGCGGCTCGGCCGTGGACAAGGCGCTTGAGATCAGCGCATCTGAGGCGCGCCGGGAATCGGTTGAGATGCAGGCTGTAAGAAAAGGCGGCTGCATCAAGGAGGCCCTCATCAACTACGCCAAGAACCGGCGCGACCTGGTCTGCGTGGTAATCGAATCGACTGACGCGCTCAACATCGACTGCTCCCGCGAACAAAAACGCCTGTCCGGCGTCTGGGAGAAGCTCGGGTGCCCTCTGGCGCTGGTCTCGGAAAAAGCAGACTGACATAGACACACCAAGATCAAGGAGAGAATGTTGACTCAACACGCGAAGAAAAAGCCCTACCTCCAGGCTGTGCTCCTCGGAGCATTGTCCATAGCGTCATACGTCTATCTGTTCACGCATGTGAACCAGGTTATGGAATATTTCGTCAAAGGAGGCGCTTATGCGGCGCTGCCGATCCTGACGGCGCTATATTTCTCGATAGTCCATGGCTCTTTCGCCAGCGCCGTACTTTCAGTCCTGGGATTGCAGGCGGCCAAGGGAACGGGGCACTGATCCCTCATTATCACTGGTATCTAATATCTGTGTCATTACTACAAAGGAGATGTAACGAAAGATGAAAAAATGGATCGTAGTTCTGCTGGTGGCGTTATTTGCCTCGATGGCCTTTGCTCCCGCGGCCTTCGCCGAGAGCGCGCCGCCGGATAATTTCAAGATCGGCTCATTCAGTCAGGTGGACGCGGCCTCGAACCAGGCTACTTTCATCCCTTCAGACACCGGCGAAGCCACAGTGGTCACGCTTGATGAATCCGTCACGCCCGAGGAAATCAAGCTCGATGACAAAGCGATGGTTTCTTTCAGCAACAATAATGGCACCGAGGTCGTCTCCGAAATCACGCCAATGTTTCTCGGCCTCACCAGGGATAAGCTGATCGCTCTGCTGGTCGTAGGTCTTGTCGGTGGACTGCTGAGTGGCTTCATCGGTTCGGGCGGCGCCTTCGTGTTGACGCCTGCGATGATGTCGCTGGGCGCTCCGGGGGCGGTAGCGGTGGCCAGCAACATGTGCCACAAATTCCCCAAGGCCATGGTTGGCGCCTACAAGCGATTCCGCTACGGGCAGGTCGATGTTAAGCTCGGGCTTGTGATCGCCGGATCATCAATCGCCGGCGTCCAGGTAGGATTCCAGATCCAGAAGTGGATTCTGGATACCTGGGGGAGCGCCGGGTCCGACCTGTATGTCAGTTTCGTCTTCGTCATCATTCTGGTTGTCGTCGGCGGCATCGTCTTCAAGGATGCCCTGACCGGTTCGAAGAACCAGACTGAGGCCAAGACCCCCAAGCTGGCGCTGAGATTGCAGAAGATCAACCTGCCACCGATGATCCATTTTAAAAAGGCCGATGTCGTCATCTCTGCGTGGATAACCATTCCTGTCGGTTTCTTAACCGGCATGCTGGCCGCGACTATCGCCGTCGGCGGCTTCGTGGGCGTTCCCGGCATGGTTTATGTAGTCGGTGCGACCGCAATGGTAGCCAGCGCCACCGAGTTGCTCGTAGCATTCGTCATGGGCATGTGGGGCTCCATCCAGTGGTCGCTTGCCGGCCTGGTCGATATCCGGCTGGTCCTCATCATCCTTGCCGCATCGCTGTTCGGTGTGCAGTTGGGCGCCCTGGGAACGACATACGTTCGCGACCATACAATCAAGCTGGTGATGGGAACGGTCATGCTGATCGTGGCCATCAGCAGGGGTGTGAAAGTGCCTGTTTATCTGGCCCATCTGGGTATCATCTCTTTGGACAAGAGTGTCGCCAGTGTGCTTGATACAATAAGCTTCTGGGCACTGATCGCGGCTCTTCTGACCGCCGGTATTATCATCTCGGCTGCGATGGTCAAGGGTATCGTCAGGTCCAGACTTGAAGACAAGGAAGCCGCCGAAGCAGTTACCGGGAGCGTCTGAGATGGGAAACTACAGTAAGATACTCGTCGCGTTCGACGGCTCCGAGTCGAGCCGCAATGCTCTAAGGCAGACACTTGCGAGGTTCGAGGAAAGCTGGATAAAAGTCCTCATCGTGGTACCAACGTACGAGGGCGACCTCGAGCTTGTAGGTGTTCATGATGTGGAGGGATTGCTCCGCGGGCCGACCGACGAGTTGAAGCAGACGGCATCGGAGATCGTCGGTGCCGAATCTGCCCGGGTGAACATCGAAGTGGCCAGAGGCGAGGCTTTCGAACAGATCATCGATGTCGCCCAGAAAGAAAGCTGCACACTCATCGTCATGGGCCGCCGCGGACTGCACCGCCTGGAACGGATGCTCATGGGCAGCGTGACAGCCAAGGTGATCGTGCACGCGGATTCAGACGTACTGGTGATTCCCCGTGATGCCGCGATCGGCTGGGACAACATATTAGTGGCCACGGATGGCTCGGCAGACGCAGAGAGAGCTCTGACCAAAGCCATGGTGTTTGCCAAAGCGCACTCCGGGACCATTACCTGCGTTTCCGTAGTCGACATGCATCCGGAACACTATGCCGATGCCGGAGATGTCGTGGAGAAACTCGAGCAAAAAGCGAAATCGGTTCTCGAGGAATCCGAGGCCAGGACCAGGTCCGAGAATGTGGAGTTCATGGCGCACCTCGCGCTTGGTGATCCTGCGGTTGAGATCACGAATTTCGCCGGCAGTAATAATACCGGGATCATTTTCGTCGGCAGCCGCGGCCTGACGGGTATCAAGAAGATATTCCTGGGAAGCGTCGCCGAAAAGGTGATCGGCCTTTCCGAGGTCCCCGTCTACGTCACCAAAACGGAATAGATTCAGTCTACCGGCCAGTGTCTGCGGCCGGGCCGGATCAGCCCAGGGCAGCCCGCCTTGGGCCCATCCGGCCCGGCCCGGCCGGTGGCGCCTACCCAGTCGTATATAATCCTTCCCAGCATGTCCCTCCGAAAAAAAATCATATTCGGCTTTTCGATAAGCGCCTTCATCATCACCATCCTGGCGAGCTTCGAACTGGTCAATTTCGTCCAGGTGAGAAGCGGCATGAGGTTCCTTGAAGTAACCGACACCATCCGCAACCGGTCTCTGGAGCTGCGCCGGCACGAGAAGAACTTCTTTCTCTTTCCGGAAAAAGCCGCGGAGGAATCCGCCGCGACGCACGAATACCTGAACCAGCTCGACGAGGTCACACGCAACATCGAGTCGGACGATCCCCAAAAGGTCGCGGAGCTCGAGGACCTGGTCGGGCAGTACCGGAGCCAGTTCAGCGACATCGAAAAACTGCTGACCGGCATCCAGGCCGATTTCAGCTCCCGGCAGGAAGCCTACGGACCCTTCCAGAGCTTCGTTCCCCTGGCCGCCGCCTACTCGCGTGACAAACCGCTGTTCGTGGCGGATTTTCTTGAGAATATGGTCGGGCTGCCACCGGGCGATCCCCAGATCGTCAGGCTGCAGCAGCTGGACGCCGACATCAACGCGCTCAGGCAGACCGGCGAGAACATCCTCACGGCGTCGAACGACCTCGACCGCAGCGCCCGCGACACGGCCGACCGTGGCATACGCCAGGCGGAGATCGCCATCCTGATCTTCTTCCCGCTCTTCCTGGCCTTCGGGCTCGGCGCCATGCTTTATATAAGTACGGATGTGGTCAAGCGTCTCAAGACGCTGACCGGGGAGATCGACAGGATCGGCAGCCGTTACGCGCACGGCGAACCGGCCCCGAGCGCCGGCGGCGGCCAACTCGACGAGGTCGACGTGCTGATCGAGAAATTCAACAACATGAACACGCAGCTCAATGCTTGGGAAAGCGAGCTCGAGGAGAAGAATCAGGAACTGTTTCAGTCGAAGAAGCTGGCGGCGATCGGGACCCTTGCGGCCGGCGTGGCCCACGAGCTCAACAATCCCCTCAACAACATCAACATCTCTGCGCAGGTGCTCAGGAAACAGGTCCGTGATGAGGACCCGGCCCACATAAAAGAGATCGTCGACGACATCGTCAGCCAGACCGCGAGGGTGAAGGAGATCGTCGGCAACCTGCTTGAATTTGCGCGCGAACGGGAACCACGTCTGCAGGAGATCGAGCTGAACGCTTTGATACGCAACGCTTGGAGGCAGGTCAGCGGCACCATGGATACGAGCCAGGTCAACTTCAATCTCGAGACCGCTCGGGAAACGGTTGTGCTGCGCGGCGACCCCTCCCAGCTGGAGCGGGTCTTTGTCAACCTGTTTACCAACGGCGTGGCGGCCATGGCCGGCGCCGGAGATTTGGGCGTGCGCGTGGAGCCCGAAGACGGCTGGGTCACGATATTCGTCTCGGACACCGGCCAGGGCATCCCGGAGGAGGACCGGGAGAAGATTTTCGATCCCTTCTTCACCAAGAAGGACAAGGGCACGGGGCTCGGGCTCGCCATCGTGATGAACGTCATCTCCAAGCATGGCGGCAATATCTCGGTGGTCAGCGAGGAGTTCATGGGCACCGTATTCGAAATTACGCTACCGAGAGGGACGGACTGAGATGGCGTTCAGGGTGCTGGTCGCGGAAGATGAGGACATCACCAGGAAGCACATCCTGGGAGCCTTGCGTGAGGAAAAATACGAGGTTCAGGGCGCGGACAACGGTTTTGACGCCTGGCAGATGATCGAGCAGGACAGCTTCGACCTGCTCATCGCCGACATCAAGATGCCCAAAATGACCGGCCTGGAGCTGCTGGGCAGGGTCAAGGACAGCTCACCCGATACCGAGGTCATCGTCATCACCGGCTTCGGTAGCATCAGTTCGGCGGTCGACGCGATGAAGAACGGCGCCGACGATTACCTGCCCAAGCCTTTCGACCTGGACGAACTCATCCTCAAGGTCAACCGCCTGCGCGACCAGAAGGCGCTCAAGAAGGAGAACGTAGCGCTCAAGGCTTACCTCAATATGGAGGAAGACATCTCCGTGGTAGCGGTGAGCAACAGCATGAAGCGGGTGCTCGACCTTATCCGCCGCATACAGGACTCGGATCCCACGGTGCTGCTCACCGGCGAGAGCGGCGTCGGCAAGAACCTTCTGGCCAAAGTCGTCCATTATTCGAGCACGCGCAGAAACAAGCCCTTCCTGTCTTTGAATTGCGCCACGTTCACCGAGGAGCTGCTCGCCAGCGAGCTCTTCGGCCACGAGAAGGGAGCCTTCACCGGCGCCGTGGCGGGCAAGCCGGGGCTGATGCAGATCGCCGACGGCGGCACCCTCTACCTCGATGAGATAGCCGAGTTGACGCCCAACCTGCAGGCCAAGCTCCTGAAGGTGATCGAGGAGAAAGAGTTCTACCGGGTGGGCGGCACAAAACCGATCCGCGTCGACGTCAGGTTCATCGCCGCCACCAACCAGAATCTGAACCAGGCGATCGCCAACGGCTCTTTCCGCAAGGATCTCTACTATCGCCTCAACGTCATGGAGATATACATCCCGCCGCTGCGGGAGCGCAAGAAAGACATCGAGCCGTTGAGCCGGTTCTTCCTGACCCGGCATGCTCCCAAGTACCGGAAAAAAATCAAGGGCTTTGCCCGGGAAGCGATGCAGATCCTCAAGAGCTACAGCTACCCCGGCAATGTGCGCGAACTGGAGAACATCATCGAGCGCGCCGTGATACTCGAAAAGAGTCCGTTCATTACGCCCAACTCGCTGCCTCAATCGTTGAAACTGTTCCAGATTGAAACGCTGGAACCCGACAAGGTCAAACCTCTGGAGCAGCTGGACCGCGATTACGCCCGTTACGTGGTCGAGATGCTGGGGGGCAACAAGACTGAGGCCGCGCGCCTGCTGGGCATCTCCCGCACCAGCCTCTGGCGCATGCTAAAAGAAGAAGAATAAGCCGCCCTGGGGATCCTGGCCCGGATTCCCCGCAACTCCCCAGCCCCTCTCAGATGTTTCACCGTTCAGCTGCGTTCATATTTGAAACTGTAACCGCGCACTTCCTCTTGAACCAAATCCTCTAATACCGCTATTTGCAGGTGTTTTTGCTCTTGGCACGCTTCTTGCTTAACAGAGTGGTGTAGCAATCCATCAAGCAGGAGGTGAGAAGAAATGTCAAAGCAGGAAATACTCTACGTCGCCTACCGGGACGAGCCACTCGACGAGGGCGTCTCCTATGCCATGTATCTCTCCGGACTTCTGGGAGAGACGTTGCGGGTGGTGCTCCTTAGCCGCGGCGGCATCGGCAGGAAGATCAACAACCTTATGAGCGCAGTGGCCTTCGCTGAGGCCAACGAGCATGAAACAGCACGCGAGATGCTCACTGATGGCGGCAACGTTGAGGAAGCTTCCTCTATCCAGAACTACGTCATGCAGAAATGCGCCGCAGAGGGTATCGAGGCCACCGTTCACATCGGCCTTGAGGCCACCGTTGCGGTCGTACTCAACTTTCTCAGGCAGAAGAAGGTCGACATGGTGCTGCTCAGTCCGTCGGTCACGGAGAGCCGCTCGATGCTGAACAAGCTGGTCAAGTTCTCCCCCCGCCCCGTCATCACTATGGCGCGCGGAGCCAGCCTGACCCAGTCCTGACAGCACAAAAAAGTCAACAGCCAAACACAAAACAAGGGAGGAAATAACCCTTAATGTACATCTACTTACCGGTAGCTCACACAAGTATCAATATATTGATACCGATTGCCCTGGGCCTTTCCGTGGGCCTGCTATCAGGCCTGTTCGGCGTCGGCGGGGGCTTTTTGATGACGCCCCTGCTGATCATGTTCGGCATTCCGCCCACGGTCGCCGCGGCGACTGATTCGGCCCAGATCGTCGGCGCCTCCACCTCGGGCACCTATGCCCACTGGCGCCTGGGCAATGTCGATTTCAAGATGGGCATGTTCTTGCTCATGGGTGGTTTTGCCGGAGGATTGGCCGGCGTCCAGGTCATCAAGGTGTTGAAGGCGATGGGCAATGCAGACTTCGTCATCAAGATGACTTACGTGGTCATGCTCGGAGTCGTCGGCACTTACATGTTCATAGAAAGCGTCAACGCCATGCGGCGGGCCAGGAAGAAAGAACTGGTCGTGAAGCCGAAGGCAGAGTCGGGGCTCTCCAAGGCCCTTAAGAAGCTCCCCTTCCAGACGGAGTTCAAGAAGTCCGGGGTCACCCATTCAGCTCTGCTTCCGATCTTCTTCGGCGTCTTCGTCGGACTGCTCGCCGCCATAATGGGCGTCGGCGGCGGCTTCCTGCTCGTTCCCGTGATGGTCTACATGCTGAGGATGCCGATGCACGTGGTCGTGGGCACCAGCCTGTTCCAGATCCTGTTCAACTGCATCGAAGTCACCTTCCTGCAGGCTTATACGAACCACACTGTTGACTTCGCGCTTGCGATCCTGCTGCTTATCGGTTCGACGATGGGCGCCCAGGTCGGCGCCATTTTCGGCAGAAAGCTCCAGGGCGAGCAGCTGAAGATCCTGCTGGCGATACTGGTGCTGGCGGTCACGGTCAAGATCGTGACCGAGCTTACTCTGACTCCAGCCCTGCTACTGGGCGCGGCAGGCGGAGGTGGATGAGAATGAATCTGACACTCAAAAAAATAACACTGTTGATCGCCGCTGCTCTGCTGGCGACGCTGGCGCTGGCAATCGGCGCGCCCAGCGCCTCCGCCGCGCTCACGGCCAAGGCGAACCATGATGACATCAAGATCAATTACAACTACAACGGCAGCACCGTCAGCGTCAGCGGCATCTCCGATCCTGGCGTGGACCTGATCATCAAGATCAGTTCAGCCAATACGGATGAGGAATTGATGCGCAAGGACAAAGAGGCAGGCCTCCTCTGGATGAATGTCGAGAAACTCACGATGGAGAACGCACCAAACTTCTACTACATTCGATCCACCAAGGATGTCGACAGCCTGCTCGGCAACGACCAGCTCGTGGCGAACAACCTCGGTTATGGCGCGCTCGAGGAGACGATCGAGATCAAGCCACAGCAGACCCCCGAGATGAAGAAACAACTGCTGGGCGACTACATCAAGTACAAGGAAGCCGGCAAACTGTACTCGCAGTCTCTGGGCGATATAGACCAGAAGACTGACGACGCCGGACAGCCTTCGTATTACACGATCTTCGACTGGCCGTACCAGGCGCCACCGGGTGAGTACTCGGTCGAAGTCTATGCCGTCAAGGACCATGAGATAACAGATACCGCGCAGTCGCGTGTCGTCGTCGAACAGGAAGGCGTTGTAAAAGCTCTGTCAGACATGGCGCAGAACAACGGCGGCCTTTACGGAATAGCAGCCATCGGAGTTTCGCTGACAGCAGGATTCGGCGTCGGCTTCGTCTTCAAGGGCGGAGGTGGTTCCCACTGACCACTTACAAGAACATCCTGCTGGGATTCGATGATTCCGGCTACAGCCGCGCCGCCCTGGTCGAGACCCTGTCGTGGGCCAAGGCCCACGACAGCAAGGTCACGATCGTGCATGCGGTCTTCTTCGATTCGGAGGAGTTCAGCATCTCGCCGGGCCAGCTCGAGGACCGGCTTTGTTACGGTAAGGAGGCCTGCGAGAAGGCCGTCGAGGATTATTCCTCTGATTTCGGGGTTGAGATCGAATACACAGTCGTGCAGGGCGAACCTCATGAGGTTATCCCGGCGGTGGCACGCGAAAAGAACGCGGATCTGATCGCCCTTGGCACCTATGGCCGCAAGGGCATCCGCCGCATGATCATGGGTAGTGTCACCTCGGGCGTAATCCTCAGCTCGCCCTGCGACGTCCTGGTGGTAAAGAAACCCTGCGAGGACTGCACGGGTGAGTACCGCCGCATCCTGGTGCCGTTCGACGATTCGGAGCTGAGCCGCAAGGCGGTAAGCCGGGTAGTCAACATCTCCAATAACGGAGATTCGTCCGCTACTATCCTCTATGTGATACCTCGCTATGAGGAGATGGTCGGTTTCTACAGGACCGGCGCCATCGAGGAGAGGCTGCGCGAGGAAGCGACCAAGGTAGTACTCGGCGGCGAGAAGATAGCTGCCGCCGAGGGCGTGACCGCCAACACGGTGATCGAGGAAGGCAACGCCGCCGAGAAGATCGTCGAGACCGCCAGGGGGCTGGGCAGCGACCTGATCGTGCTGGGCAGCCACGGCTGGCACGGCCTGGACAAAACGATCCTGGGCAGCACCACGGAGAGGGTCATTGCCAATGCGAACGTGCCGGTACTGGTGGTGAGATGAGATGAGACAGGGCTACCGCAATCTGCTGGTTGCCGCCAACGGTTCTTCCGCCGCACTGAGGGAGGGTCTGCGGCTGGCGGCCGACGAGAACTGCTGGGTCACCGTGCTCAGGGTAGTCGCGCCATACGAAGGTGACCTCGACCTGACCGGCGTCAAGAATATCCGGCAGCTGTTGACCTCGGACAAGCTGGGCGAGACTCGGGCCTGGAACCGGGCCCTGCGCAGCGAGGAAGCCGCCCGGGTGAGGGTGGAGCAGGGAGACCTGCCGGAGACGATCAACCGAGTGGCCGAGGAAGAGGGCAGCGATCTGATCATCATGAGCGTCGAGAAGAAGAAAGGCCTGCTGCATCGCATCCTGGACAGCAACTTGGTCCACAAGGTGACGCGGGCCGCTCCCTGTTCGGTTATGGTGGTGGATGCCTGAAGCTGTTTGATGGAGGACTGGCTGGCCGGGCGGGGAGTTGCCCTGCCCGCTAGCCGGTCAGCCGGAAGACCCGCTCAGGTCAGATCGAGTCTCGCCCCGGGCGTGGTCGCGGTGCTGGGCGCAACGACCACGGCGCACGGCAGGTCTCTGCCGACCTGACGCACGACGCGTTCCGCCGTGCTGCCGATGAGTTGCCGTCCCAGGCGGCGGCGCCCGGAGGCGCCCATGACGATCATGACGACGTCGCCGTCTTCCTGTGCGAAGCGGATTATCTCGCGGGAAGAATCACCGTGGCGGATCTGGGTGTCGACGGTAAGGCCGGCCGCTTCCGCCTGCTCTCGGACTTCGGAAAGAATCCGCTGGGCCTGCTCTTCGAGTTCCTTCATGACGACGTCGCGCACGGCTTCGAACTCCGAGGCGTAACGGTCCACGTCGACGACGCGCAGAGCCACCAGGCCGAGGCCCATCTTGCCGGCGATCTGTATCGCCAGGCCAGCGGCATCCCCAGCCTGCTCGGAACCATCAGTCGGTATCAGTATTCTCTTCGCCATATCGCCCTTTCCTGAATCCTATACTATCCAGGAACGGCGATAAATATTCCTGTTCGGGCGGCAGCCCCGCGGTTGCCGCTCAGGCCTTGCAGGCGACCATCACTGCGCATTTGGCGTGGCCGACGACCCGCTCGGTGACACTGCCCATGAGCAGCGTGCCCAGTCCGCCCTTGCCGTGACAGCCGATGACGATCAGGTCGGCCTTCCTTTCGGACGCCTGCTCGACGATCTGCTGATAAGTCTTGCCGACCGCGGTGACAGTCTCGCAGGCGACGCCTTCCGCGTCGGCCATCTTCTTGACCGAGGCGACGTTCTGAGCCGCATCCGGGAGCTTGCCATCGGATGAGGCGACCGAGAAAGCAGTGATGGCGCCGTCGACCTTCTTCGCTATCTTGATGGCTTCGACGGCGGCGCCCTCGCCGTGCCCGGAGCCGTCCGTGGCTACGAAGATGTTCTTAAATTCCAGCGAGCAGCCACGGGGGACGATGAGCACGTCGCAGGGAGCGTGGCCCACAACACGGGCGGTGACGCTACCCATGGCGACCTTGGTCAGGCCGGTCCGGCCCCGCCGTCCCATAACGATCAGCTCGGAGCCGTTCTTGCGGGCTTCGGCCACGATGATCTGGTAGGGGCTGTCTCCTGTGTGCACTTCTGTGGTGCAGTCGATGCCGGCGACTCCGGCCGCTGCCTTTACCAGTTCCAGACTGGCGGCTGCCTCGGCTTCGGCCTTCTCCACCAACTGCGGCGCTTCGGAGGCGAACTCCTCGTTGGCCTCCACCACCGAGATGGCGATGAGCTGGCTGGAGCATTCCTTCGAGAGGCTCACGGCCTCTTTCTCGGCGCAGCCGCTGAACTCAGAGCCGTCGGTGGCCAGCAGGATCTTTCCCAGTTCGTTTATCGGGCAGACTTCAGCCATATCAGTGACCTCCTGAGGGCAAGACGCCGGACGCCGCGAGCACGAGCACCAGCACTTCGAGAATTACCAGTCCGCCGTAGATAAAATCTTTTCGCTTGAAAAAGATCGGCAGGATCGTCAAGTAGCAGATGACCGTGATCGATGCCAGAAACGCGATGGGGGCAAAGGTAAGAAAATCGCTTTGCCCCAGATTCGACGTCCAGGACCAGCCTTTTTCGATCTGGGCTTTTTCAAGGTAATCGCCGACCTTCATGCCCCAGTTGGCGGAGACCTCGTCCACGGGGACATGCGGCTTGGGAATCCCGATAAGATAGAGAACGAAGGCGACCACCAGTGTCAGCAGACCGATCTTCATGGCCACATCCAGGACCGCGCCGTATCTTTTCTGCTCTGGGCTTGCGCCCGGGGTTACAGTTTGTGTTGCTTCAGCTTTGCCTTCCAAGGTTCCTCCTTTGTAACCTTATTTCCAGATTCCTGTGCCTTTAAGCAGGGCCCGTACGCCGGCGAACACCAGCATCGTTAGAACGACCGCGCGTACCGCTGAGGGCTTGGACCTCGCCAGGATCTTCACTCCAACCAGCGAGCCCAGCATGATCCCGATTATCGAGGGAACCACGATCATCGGAATGACGGCGCCGGCGTTGAGATACATCCAGGCGGCCGAAGTGTCCGTTGTAGCCAGGAGGAATTTGCTGGTGGCCACGGACACTTTAAGCGGAGCGCCCATAACCAGGTTCAGTACCGGCACATTGGCCCAACCGGCGCCCAGGCCGAACATGCCAGCCATGAAACCGATTCCGACGAAGAGGATCAGACCCGGGATAGTGCGATGGATCCTCCAGTCGATGTTCTTGTTGGAAGAAGGCTCGTGATAGACGCCGCTGATCCTGAGAATGCTGGAGAGCTTGTCGGCTGTTTGTACGTCCGGGTACTCGGATTTTTTCGCCAGGAACATGATGACCACGATCGCGAGAATGGCGATACCCATCGCGGTGTTGATGACGCTGTCAGAAAGAGCAAGGCCGACCATGGCTCCCACGACAGCGGTGGTGGAAGCGATCAAAGCCACCGGCATCGCCAATCGCAGATCGGCGAGTCCTTTCTTCAACAACCCCGGTCCGGCAGCCAGCGAACCCGCCAGCGCCACGAACAAACCGGCGCCTCTGACGAAGTCCATGCCGAAGGGGAAGAATCCACCGATGATCGGCGTATAGAGCACGGCGCCCCCAACACCGCCGAGCACCGCAAGGATGCCCATGACGAAGGTGACGATGAGCAGGATGAGCGGCCAGGCCCACCAGGGCAATGATGAATCAGCGCCGCCCGGGTTGGTGGGAGAGGTGTCGCCAGTCGCGGCCTGCACCATTCCTACCGTGAAAATCGCCATGAGGATAGTCAGGGCGATGATGAAAAATAACGTGCGTTTCGTAGACATGGTCCTCCTTCTCAACTGGTGAATCGAATATACGCGCAGGCGTCGCTCAAGCGATGCCGGTCAATGGTTGGCGTGGCGCACGCGGAGTGAAACGAGGTTCCGCAATTGATCATGGGGAGTGAATCCGCCCGCGTCAAACTTTGCGATGATATCACATTCGCGGGATTTCTGCAGTACATTTCGCAACATTTATGCATCCTAATGCAACACTTTATGGAATTTTTATAGTTTGGTTTGTATGGATTGAGGTGGACTCGAACGGGGTGTCAGGTTCCTGTTCGAGGGTGGCGGGAGTCAGCGGTCGCACCATTTGCCCTTCAGGCATTTTTCCGCCTTTTTGCGGGTGATTTCGGAGAAACGGTCGTCCTTGATGCAGATCCATATCTCGCGGACGGTGCGGTACTTGGCCGAGTCCTTGAAGAGATATTTGCAGGCCGTCGCCGGTTTGGGGGGGAGTTCTCTGTCGATTTTTTTCATAGTGGGGAAATTTGGAATTCAATATTGAGCTGCGATTGAAAGCGCTTCTGACGCTACCACGGATATTATCATCTGGTGAAGTGAAGCGGGAAGAGAAAAAAGCAGGGGCGCCGCGAAGCGGCGCCCCTGCTATGTGCTGATCTAGTCGGAAGCCCTACTCAGGATACGCGTAGCTGTTGCCACAGACATCCTCTCCACTGAAGGTAACGCCCACGTTGAATGTATTGACTCCCTCCGGCACGTAGTACTTAACCGGCACATTCGTGGTTGCTCCAGACGCTACGTCACCGACCAGCATCGGTGTCGTGGTGTTCAAGGTGACGCCGTTCGTAGCACTGGAGCCCGTGAACGCCACGCCGTACGCAGGGCCGGCGCCATTGTTGCTGAGACTAAAGCTGACGCTCAACAGACGCTGCGAATAATCCGCATAGCTCGCCCAGAAAACGCTGACGCCGCTGAGGGTCAATGCAGGTTTGACGCTGACGGGAGCCGTGAAGCTGCCGCCGCTGGCCGACGAAACGTTGCCGGCGGGATCGGTGGCGGTGATGGTCACCGGATACGAGCTGCCCGGCGTCAATCCGGATATCTCAATACTGTGACTCGTGCCCAGATACGAGTCGCTCGCCGCGTTCATCCCCAGATAGCCGGCTTGTGCGGCGCCGGTGGTGGGCTCGTCGGTCGTCCACGACACAGTCACGTGTCCACAGGGATCCGGCGTGACGCTGACTCCCGATATGACTGGTCTGGTGCCGTCGATGACTATTTGACGGACCCTCGTGTTGTTGTCTTCGTTGGATTCGGACAGATAGTTGTATATATCTGTAGTGGCAATGAGGTAGTACGTACCAGATTCCAGATTGTATGGGATCGAGGACCAGTAACTGTTCATGTAGCTGCTACCGGCGAGGAATGGATCATAATATCGCTGTTGCCATCCCCATCCGATCTGCGAATCACCCGAGTCCAGGTTGTTGTCGCTCGAGATGTAAAGGCCGTCATACCAGCCCGCCCATGCCGGTGCATTGCCCTGGTTATACACGGTCCAGGAGGCATAGATATCCGTGTCGGGCTGGGCGGCTTCAGGTGCGTTCAGTGATACTACCGCCAGATCGGGCGCCGGCCGAGGCGTAATGGTGATTTGCCTGACCTGCGTGTTGTTGTTCTCGTTTTCCTCGGACAGGTAGTTGTTTGTATCCGTAGTGGCAATGAGATAGTAAGTACCAGGCGCCAGATTGTACGGGAGCGAGGACAAGCAACTGTTCGTGTAGCTGCTACCGGCGCGGAATGGATCCGAATACCGCCATTGCCATCCCCAACCGATCTGAGTATCACCCGAGTCCAGATTGTTGTCACCCGAGATGTACAAACTGTCATTCCAGCTGCCGATCGCATTCGCGCTGCTATCGTTATATACGGTCCATGAGGGATTGAAAGTCGATCCTGCCGCGGCTGACTCCGGCGCATCGATCGAAGTGACCGTTAGGTCGGGAGCCGTGATCGTGATCTGCTTGACCAGGATATTGTTGTCTTCGTTTGACTCGAGGATCCTGTTGGTCGCTACCTCCCAGGGAATATGATCGGTTTTTACGATCAGGTAATAGGTGCCGGGAGTCACACTTGGAATCCAGGCGTTGTGACCATCCCAGGTCCATCCGGAAGCCGTGTAACTGCCGCCAGCTGGGAGTGCGTCGTTATGCCAGCTGTTCGCCAACATGTAATCCGAATTATCAAGAGTGGTGTCGGTTGAGAAGTACAGATTGTCGTACCAACCGCTGACAGCGATTCCTTCGCCCTGGTTATAAACGTTCCAGGACGCGTTGATCGGCTGCCCGGCACCCGCAACATCCGGTGCGTTGATCGATGTAGGGACGAGATCCGGATCGGGACCTGTGACCGTCACGAACGACATTGCCATGTTGTTATCCTCATTTGTCTCGAGAATCGCGTTTTCGCCGTCCGTTTTTACGATGAGGTAGTAATCGCCCGAAAGGAGGTTGGCAATCTGTGTCGGCAAGGTGACCGAATAGCTTTCACCAGGTGCGACATTGGCAGCATGCACTATCTCCCCAAGATATCTGTCTTCCGAATCGAGTATATTGTCGTTTGACAGATACAAAATATCCCGTAGATTGCCACATCCCGGCACTGCACTGTATCCGTCTGCGGCAACCGATACCTCGCTAGCTGCCGTTGCCACATGTGGACAGTTGAGAATTTCTGGGAGGGCCATTCCCTGCCCCTGATTCTCCACCGTGAAAGAGATGTCAGTCGTTTCTCCTTTATAGACTGATCTTGCGGCATCCAGGGAGGTTATGGTCAAGTCGGGATCCTCGCCGGTGACCGTTACTTTCTTGATTACCGATACGTTGTTGGTCTTGTTGGATTCGTCTACCACGTTCCAGGCATCCGCGGATACGACGACATAATATTCACCGCTGGGGATGTTGCCGACATCATACGAATCGGTTGCCGTGTAACTATACCCGGGGGAGAGTGGGTCCTGGTGATAGTAGTACCCGATCATCGGCGTGTACTGATCGATAGCGCCGCTCTGGGAGAGGTAGACTGCGTCTGACCAGCCGTAACCCCACCGGGACGCGGCCGTTCCCGCACCTGCGTTCATCACATCCCAGGAGAGATCGACAGTGTCGCCCTTGTTGAGCGTGTCGGGGATATCGGCGCCGGTCACTACCAGATCGGATGGACAGCCGCCGGGGTAGCCGGTGCAGCCTACAGATGGGCAGCGGGGATAGGCGTCGCATCTGACCCAGTTGCAGACTACATAGGCGTCGCAGCCGACCGAGGTGCCGTCGTTGGAGGTCGCGGTGCAGCCGACGTAGCCGTCCGCTCGGACGTAGCCGTCGCAGGCGACATAGCCGTTGCAGCCGGGATAAGCGTCACCGTGCACGTATCCATCGCTGCCTACGTAGCCGTCGCAATGGACGTTGCCGTAGGCGTCTTCGCCGCCGGTGCAGGGAACGACGCAGTTACCGCCGTAGCCATAGCCACAGCCGCCGCTGGTGACGTTATCCGCAACGGCGAAGGCGACCTGCAGGCCGACCGAAAGAATGAGGAGCAGCGCCAGATGGAACATGCGCCGCTTCTTGAGAACTGACCAATCCACCCCTAGACGCGCCAGGACGTTGCTGACCATTGCCCGCTCCTCCATCAATGATTGCTGGGATGCAATCTCCCCTACCGGGTCAAAACGGGCGTTGGGGCGCTCGTTCGACGGAGAAATGCTGGCTAATTATATGACAATGGTTACATTTGTCAATTACATAATGCTTGTTTTCGGGGTGAAGGCGTGTTTATATGCGAATGTCTTTATTTCTTCCCCGGGACCCAGAGACGGCTGGCGGGCCCATCATCGTCAGGCTTTTCCGAACCGGGTTCGCTGGCGCTTTTCTCCTGCTCAGGCTCACCTTTTACCTGCCCAGTATCGCCACTATCACTGGTACCGGATGCACCGCTTCCTTCCGGTGAGCCCGCCTTCACGAACGTCATCTGCATGCTCGATAGCGCTCCGGCGAGGGCCTGCGCATCCTGCTCGGGGAGCCGCTCCCGTACCGCTTCCAGCAGGGACTTGAAAGCGTCGATGGCCAGGCTCGCCTGCCCCAGGTCCCTGACATCCCTCGTCTCCTCGGTGAGCCCCATCTTGATGTAGGAGAGGTTGGTGAGCGTTATCATGAACTGAACCAGCATCTCGTCGACCTGCTGCTCGCGGAAGTGCTTCTCGATCTCCGCGCGCAACTGCTCCTCGGTCATCTGGCTGGACGGCTCCTCTGTCGCTTCGGCTTGTTCCTTTTCTTCCTCGTTCATGAGCGCCTCCTGTTCCTGGCTACGGGCCAGCGCCGGTCGGCTGCCGCTGGACCACATATATAGACCCGCTGTAATCATCCGAGATGTACATTTTATTGTTCGCGAAAAGGATATCAACCGGACGGCCCCAGACTTCGCCGGTGTGCTCATCCCGCCAGCCCGTTATGAAATCGCTGACCTGGCCGTCGCCGTCCACGCGGACCACCTTATAGCCGGTCGGAACTGTGCGGTTCCAGGAGCCGTGGAAAGCGATAAAGAGGTTATCCTGCCACGCCGCCGGCCAGTCGGGATCGCTTAGAAATCGCGGCCCCAGCGGCGCCGAATGAGCCTGCAACTCGACCTCGGGAGGCCAGGTCGATTCGCAGAAGCGGGCCCGCTGAGTGTCATCGACGTATCGCGGATCGACCTGGAAAGTTCCGTAGCAATAAGGCCAGCCGTAGTTCTTGCCCGGGATGATGATGTTGACCTCGTCCGGCGGCAGGTCGTCGCCGATGTTGTCGCGGCCGTTGTCCGTCCCCCAGATCTCTCCGGTCACCGGATGCCAGGTGAAGCCGACGGTGTTGCGCAGGCCGCCCGCGATCACCTCGCCGCCGCTGCCGTCGATGTTGTAGCGCGACATCGCCGCCCGGCGCGGATCGGTCTCCTCACATATGTTGCAGCTGCTGCCAATCGCGACATAGATCTTGTTGTCGGGGCCGATGCCGATAGTGCGCGTGGAGTGCCCGCCGCTGGGAAGATCGGGGATGATGAGCGACTGCGGGCCCACGCGGCCGCTACCCAGATACGGGTAGGTCGACACCTGTTCGGTCTCGGCGACGTAGAGGACACCGTTACTGAAGGCTATGCCCGAAGGAGTCGAAAGTCCGCTGACCACGGTTGCCGGCTGTGGATTATCGTCCGCCAGCGGGAACGCCAGCACGTTGCCCTTTGCCATCTCGGTGACCAGGAGCATGCCGTCACTGGTTTCGGCCATCATGCGCAGCGCGTCATGGCCGCTGACCCAGCGGGTAACGGTGAGGCCATCCGGGAGCGTCAGAGAGTGGCCGTCGATGCTAACCTGGTGGGTGCCTGATGCTTCGCCGGTCGATGTTGTCTGCGCGTCCGGCGAAGTCTCCGGGCCGATCGCCGGCTCCCCGCCGCAGCCGATCAGTACCGTCGCCAGCAGTAGAGCCAGCGAGCCGGCGGCGAAAAAAAGCGATCTGGCAGATGTTGACCTGGACATACTCGCATCCCTGGATCGGTTTCAGGTATGGTATCCCCGAATTCGAGGCTGTTATATACTTCTTCATTGTTCCGGAAACCCGTTTTTAAGGAGAAACCCATGGCTGGAGGAAGAATCGGGGTCATCGGCGGTTCGGGGTTCTATGAGCTCCTGGAACGTCCTCAGATCGAACGAGTGAGCACTCCTTTCGGCGACCCCAGCGATGAGATCACCATCGGCGAGATCGGCGGACGGGAGGTCTGCTTCCTGCCGCGGCACGGCCGCGGCCACCGCATCATGCCCACCGACCTGCCCTTCCGCGCCAACATCCTGGCCATGAAGCAGCTTGGCGTGGAGTGGATCATCTCCGCCAGCGCCGTGGGCAGCATGCAAAAACACATCGAGCCGGGCCATATCGTCATCCCGGACCAATTCATAGACCGTACCCGCCAGCGCCGTTCCACCTTCTTCGGAGACGGCTGCGTGGCGCACGTCTCCTTCGCGGACCCGGTCTGCCCCGACCTGTCGAAGCTGCTGGCCGAGGCGGGCCGCGACGCAGGCATCACCATACACGAGGGCGGCACATATCTATGCATGGAGGGCCCGCAGTTTTCCACCCGCGCGGAGTCGAACATGTACCGCAACTGGGGGGTCGAAGTGATCGGCATGACCAACCTGCAGGAAGCCAAGCTGGCCCGCGAGGCGGAGATCTGTTACGCCACGCTGGCGCTTTCCACAGACTACGACTGCTGGTACGAGGGTGAGGAAGAAGTGACCATGATGATGGTCATCGAGACCATGGACAACAACGTCTCCAAGGCCATCAAGATCGTGGAGACGGTCGTGCCGCGCATCCCGGAAAAACGCGAATGCATCTGCGCCAGCGCCATGCAGTACGGCGTCGTCACCGCACCGGAGGTCATCCCGCCGGAGACGAAAGAGAAGTTGAAGGATATCATCGGGAAGTACATTTCCTGATACTGTTCTACTGATTCGTGACGGTTTAACTTCCAGCTGTCGTTTGAGGATAAACGCTTCAGGTCTTAGCCTACAGCGAAAGGCTGCATTTTGATAAACATGGTTTTCGTGACAATGTTATTCTGATGGACCTTTCCGGCACCGGTTTCGCTGCTTTCCTTGCGAAGTTTTGCACACGTCTGAAGACCGATTTCTCAGTGAATATCCCCGCACAGCCGGAAGACCAGCTGAAGGCACCGGTCAAAGAGTTGGTTGAGAGCGCCGGCACATTGTTTGGCACTATCGCCGAAGCAGTCACAGAATCGCGCGTGAAAGATGTCGGCAGGCCGGATCTTGGCGTCGCGGTTAGAAGCCTGCTGACTGGACATATCGAACTCAAGGCCCCAGAGAAGAGCATCCGGCCCCGCGACCTGAAAGGGGCTGATAAGACCCAGTGGGAGAAGTTCAAGGCCCTCCCAAACCTGATTTACACAAACGGCAGCGAGTGGGCACTATACCGCAACGGTGAGCGGCAGGGAAAGGCCGTGGTCTTCGCCGGCGATGCCTGCAAAGAAGGGGCCGGCGCCTTTACGGATAAGGAAGCCCGCGAGCTGGAGCTGCTGCTGCGCAACTTCCTTTACTGGCAACCCCTATCACCTGCATCTCCGCACGCGCTGGCGGAGATGCTGGCGCCGATTTGCCGCCTCCTGCGCGAAGATGTGATCGTAGCGCTTCAGAATCCGGCATCGAACATCGCCCTCCTGGCGAAAGAATGGCGCGAGGTCCTCTTCCCCGAAGCCGACGACGGTCAGTTCGCCGACGCTTACGCCCAGACCCTGACTTATGCCCTGCTGCTCGCGCGCTTCAACGACAGGGAGGTCGACATAAACACGGGCAGCGCCGTCGACACTATCCGCCGCGGTCATGCGCTACTCTCCACCGCGCTGGAGATTCTTTCGAACCCGCAGGCCCGACAGGAGATCGACCTCGGCGTCGACCTGCTGGAACGTGCTGTCGATGCCGTCGACGTAACCATCCTTTTAAAGAAGCACAAGGATCCTTGGATCTATTTCTATGAAGACTTTTTGGCGGCGTATGACCCCAAGTTGCGAAAGGACCGCGGCGTCTACTACACGCCAGTAGAAGTTATTCACGCTCAGACGCGGCTGGTATCGCAGCTGCTGGAGAAAAAATTTGGCAAGCCGCTCTCTTACGCTGATGAGGGCGTCGTCTTTCTCGATCCAGCGGTAGGTACCGGCAGTTATCCTCTAATCGCTATCGAGCACGGGCTTGCCATGGTCAAGAACCAGTATGGCCAGGGCGCGGCCGGCGGATTTGCAACGCGTATGGCTGAGAATTTCAACGCGTTCGAGATCCTCATCGGGCCCTATGCGGTGTCACATCTACGCTTGACAGAAGCGATCATGGGCGCCCAGGGCAGCCTGCCAGCGAACGGCGTCCATGTCTTCCTCAGTGATACGCTGGAGGCACCCACCTCGATGGGCAAGGGCGGGCAGCTCACGCTGCAGTACAAACCGCTCACCGATGAGCACCTGCGCGCCCAGGAGGTCAAGCAGAATCTGCGCGTAATGGTCTGTATGGGCAATCCGCCCTACGACCGCCAGACGATCGAACCAGGAGGCGAGACCCAGGAGCAGCGCAAGGGCGGCTGGGTGCGCTTCGGCGAGGACGGCCAGGAAGGCATCCTCGATGATTTCCTTAAGCCGGTCCGTGAAGCGGGGCAGGGCGTGCACGCCAAGAACCTTTACAACGATTACGTCTACTTCTGGCGCTGGGCGCTGTGGAAGGTATTCGAGACCACGAAAGAGGGCGGCATCGTCTCTTTCATCACCGCCTCGTCGTATCTGCGCGGGCCCGGATTCATCGGCATGCGTCAGCTAATGCGCCAGCTACTGGATGAGCTTTGGATCATCGATCTGGAAGGAGACAACCTCGGCGCCCGCAAGACCGAGAACGTGTTCAACATCCAGACGCCGGTGGCGATTGCGATCGGAGTCAGGTACGGCAGGCCTTCGCCGAAGAAGGCGGCCAGGATTCATTACGTCAAAATAACCGGGACCAGGGAGGAGAAGCTGAGCCGGCTGGATGCGGTTCGTAAATTCGTTGATCTGGATTGGCAGAGTTGCTATCCGGGCTGGACGGAGCCGCTACTGCCCAAAAGCCAGGCTAACTACTACTCATGGCCATTGCTTACTGATATTTATCCCTGGCAGCATTCGGGTTGTCAGATGAAAAGAACATGGCCGATCGGTGAAACCGAAGAACAACTGGTTGAAAGATGGATGAAACTTTTTGAAGTGCCGCCGAAAGATCGCCCGACTTATTTCAAGGAGACTCGCGACAGGAATGTCCGTGGTAGCTATCCCGACCTAAGAGTAGCTGGCAATACTTTGGAACCGCTTTTAGATTTGGTGCCAGGTCAGCAAGCGCCTACCACGGCCAGGTATGGATACCGCAGCTTTGACCGCCAATGGTTATTGCCGGATTCCCGGCTCGGAGATTTCATGCGACCGATACTTTGGCATTCCCTAAGCGACAAACAGATTTTCATGACCAGTTTGCTGACCGGTGTGCTGGGGCTTGGTCCGGCTGCGACCGTCTCTTCCAATATCACAGATCTTCATCACTTTCGCGGTTCTTTCGGCGGCAAAGACGCCATCCCCCTCTACCGCGATGCCGAAGCGACACAGCCGAACATAACTAGCGGCATTCTCGAAATCCTCTCCCAAAGCTACGGCGGCCCCGTCACGCCGGAAGACCTCTTCGCCTACTCATACGCGCTCCTGGCCTCGCCAGCCTATGTGAAACACTTTAGTGAAGAGGTCACCATTCCCGGCCCCCGGCTGCCACTGACAAAAGACGCCGGACTGTTTTGCCGGGCCGCAGGGCTGGGACGGCAATTGATATGGCTGCATACTTACGGTGAACGCTTCATCCCCCGGGGGCAACAAAAGAGTTCCGTACCGCAGGGAGCAGCCCGCTGCGTCAAAGCAGTTCCGGAGGCGCAGGACGATTATCCGGAATCCTACTCCTTCGACGCGGCGACAACGACACTCAATGTCGGTAACGGCAGATTCGCACCAGTTCCCTCAAAGGTTTGGGAGTTCAGCGTCTCCGGCCTGGAAGTCGTTAAATCCTGGCTCTCCTGCCGAATGAAGACCGGAGCAGGCCGTAAATCTTCGCCTCTTGACAACATCCGGCCCAAACGTTGGACGCCGCAGCTGACCACAGAGCTGCTTGAGCTGCTTTGGGTCCTGGAGGCGACGGTCAGCAAATTCCCGGAGATGCAAAAAACGCTTGACGATATCATCGCCTCTGACCTGTTTACAGCCGATGAACTTCCCCGCCCTGCAGAAGAAGAAAAAAAGCCGCCAACAATATCACGCGACTCGCAACTCACTCTGGATTAGCGTGAACTCTAACTCAACATTGGCCGGGTTCGTCAGCTGGGAATCCTCACGCAACAGTTCCCTCCCGTAGAATTGACAGATATTCGGTATAAGCGAAGAGCCTCCCCCACGATTTTCCTGTTACTTCGTGAACCATGCCCAGCTTCTGTAGTCTCTCAATGGCCGCTCTTGCAGTTGGTTTTGACACTTGCAAATTTTGTGCGGCGCCCGAAACCGAGATCATCGCCTTTTGTTTTAGCAGCTCATGAACCGCGAATGTCGTCGGTGCGGCGCGCCCCAGTAACTGAATCTTGCCGCGGTCTTCTGCAAAAAGATCGACGATCCGCCGCGCCGTATCGGTTGCCAGGCTGGATACCTCACGCACGCCTTCAAGATAAAATCGAAGCCATTTCTCCCATGTGCCCTCTTTGCGCACACGCTGCAACTCATCATAATAGGCATCGCGGTTGCGTTTGAAATAAAGACTGAGATAGAGAAGCGGTTCGCTGAGAGCTTCCTCAGCACAGAGCATGAACGTGATTAACAGGCGTCCGACCCTGCCATTGCCATCGAGAAAAGGATGGATGCTTTCAAACTGAACGTGGGCCAAACCCGCTTTGATCAACAACGGCATGCGCACAGGTTGATCGTGCAGGAATTTTTCAAGATCGCCCATGCAAGCCATTATTTCCTGCGGCGGTGGCGGAACAAAGATAGCATTGCCCGGGCGCGAACCACCCACCCAGTTCTGGGATGTTCGGAACCTGCCAGGCGTCTTGTCCCCGCCACGCGTGCCGCTTAACAGAATCTCATGTATCTCTCTAATCAACCGTAGGCTCAACGGAAACCCGTCCTTGAGCCTGGCCAACCCATGCTGCATTGCGGCAATGTAGTTGGAAACTTCCTTGACGTCCTCGATCGGAGTCTCTGGTTTGCCATCTGTTTCAAACAGGAGCAGGTCCGACAGAGAAGACTGAGTACCTTCGATCTGCGAAGATAAAACCGCCTCCTTGCGAATAAACATGTAAAGGAACAGATTTGGATCGGGCAACAGGATCGATATGCTATCCAGTCGACCGAGTGCCCTGTTGGCTTTTTCTATCAGGTCCTGGAGGTCGGCATCGATTTCAAGGGATGGGCTGGGCGGTAGAGGCGCAGGGATGAAGGATTTGAAAGGCTCCGGGCCTGCTTGCTGCATGACAAGACGACCCGCTCTGGGAGAAACGCGATTTAAATCCATGGGTTCAGCCCCCTATGAAATCATTCGAGACAGCAATATACTATCATGATCACGTGAATTTTGAAATATTTACGCGTTAAAATTACTATTTGTGTAGTAAATTTGATTATTTGATTAGATTAACGGATAAAGATTTCTTATTTCGGCTGCGCTTACCGTTTTGAAAACAAACTTTCAATAAATATATTTTTGGAAAGTTTAGGGCGTTATACTTACAAAGCTGACAAAGTGCTTCCAGCTGATTAAAATGGCGCCATTATGCCTGTGTGCAACGGATAGGAGGATGATTTGTCAATCCTGGTGGTTGGTTCCATCGCACTCGATTCCGTCGAGACGCCGTTCGGCACGGCTGAGGAAGCGCTCGGCGGCGCGGCGGTCTATTTTTCCTACGCGGCCAGCTTCTTCAACCGCGTCAGGCTGGTCGGCGTCATCGGCGAGGATTTTCCCGAAGAGCACCTGCGGCTGCTGGAAGGACGCAACATCGACCTTGCCGGGCTGGAGCGCGGCCACGGCAACACCTTCCGCTGGAAGGGCCGTTATGATTATGACCTCAACGAAGCACACACGCTCGACACGCAGCTCAACGTTTTCGAGACCTTCGCCCCCAAGATCCCCGATTCTTTCAAGGATAGCGACTTCGTCTTCCTGGCCAACATCCAGCCAGGTCTGCAGCTGCAGGTGGCCGAGCAGGCGACTTCGCCGCGGATCATCGCCTGCGACACCATGAACTTCTGGATCGAGGGCGCTTACGACCAGTTGCGCGAGACCCTCAAATCGGTCGACATCCTCATCATCAACGACGCCGAGGCCCGCGAGCTGGCGCGCGAGCCCAGCCTGGTGAAGGCGGCGAGGCAGATACTCGAATGGGGTCCGACGACGCTGGTGGTCAAGCGCGGCGAGTTCGGTGTGCTAATGTTCCACGGCAGCTCGGTCTTCTCGGCGCCCGCTTATCCGCTGGAGGACGTCTTCGATCCTACCGGCGCCGGCGACACTTTCGCCGGAGGCTTCATGGGCTACCTCTCCACGCAGGAAGAGATCAACGAGACGGCCATCCGGCAGGCGATCATCTTCGGCTCTACTCTGGCAAGCTTCAACGTCGAGGACTTCAGCCTCAACCGCATGAAGACTCTGGAGATGCAGGATATCCTCGACCGTTTCGCCGAGTTCAAGCTGCTGTCTCATTTTGAGGAGATAGCCAGCTGAACAAAACGGGTAGTATGTCCGCTGCAGGATAATCGAGCAGCAAGCGATTCTCCCTCTTGGCGGTGGCATCCGGGGAGAACAAGACAGGAGGCCCGATTGGCTGAGACAGAGAGTCGCCAGCTCGCAATGACCCCGCGCCGGCTGGAGTCGCTGGCCGACGCCGTGTTCGCCTTCGCCATGACGCTGCTGGTGCTGTCGATCAACATGCCCGAGTCCGGCAACATCGAGGACATCTCGGAGTTCCTGACGTCCCAGTCGCAGAACTTCATCAACTTCTTCGTGGGCTTTCTGCTGCTGGCGTTCTACTGGATGAGTTTCAGCCAGCAGTTCCATCACATCAAGAAAACCGAC
>Ga0172371_10001649_pt1 | contig 35517 bp, 32 predicted proteins | sample Lak12m_FD_114543 | JGI IMG/M metagenome (GOLD analysis project Ga0172371, IMG submission 114543) | Freshwater microbial communities from Kabuno Bay, South-Kivu, Congo - kab_022012_12m | ecosystem: Environmental > Aquatic > Freshwater > Lake | place: Democratic Republic of the Congo: South-Kivu... | reverse complement strand
TTCATAAATGATGACGAATCAGGCCTGCATAAGGATTTTGCAGCTTGGGTTGAAAAGCTGGCTCCTTACGGAAAGGAAAAATACCAGCATAATTTAACCGGCGAAGATAATGGCGATGCGCATTTAAAAAGAACGATTATGGGTCGCGATGTAGTCTGCGCAATTACCAACGGAAAGCTGGATTTTGGCCCATGGGAGCAGATTTTCTACGGAGAATTCGACGGTCAGCGTAAAAAGCGGGTTCTAGTTAAAATAATAGGGGAGTAATTTATTATGAAAATTAAAGATACCGAGATAAAAGTTGTAATGGGTGATATTACCGAGTTTAAGGCGGATGCAATTGTGAATGCCGCAAACAATAAAGGTTTAATGGGGGGCGGGGTTGCCGGAGCGATAAAGAAAAAAGGTGGAAAAGTTATTGAAGATGAGGCTGTAAAGAAATGCCCTGTAAATATAGGCGAAGCTATATTTACTTCAGCCGGTTCTTTAAAAGCCGAATATATTATCCACGCCTCAACTATGGGTATGGATTTTAAGACTGATGAAGTTAAGATACGTAATTCCTGCAGGAATTCTTTAAAGATAGCCGATGAATTGAAAGTTAATTCAATAGTTTTCCCGGCATTAGGCTGCGGAGTAGGCGGTTTTTCTTTGTTGGCCTCTGCCAAGATTATGGCGCAGGAGGTGTGGCGTTATTTAAGGGAAGAAAAGAGCGGTTTAAAAGAAATAAATTTTTGCCTTTACGATAAAAAAGCCTACGAGGTTTTTGAGAAGGGGGTATTAAGGTATCTTGAGCATATTTTATATAAGCTCCAAAACGGGCCATTTACAACAGTTGATGCTATTATCGAAATAGATGGCGGGGTAGTTATTATTCAACGAAGTAATCCTCCTTTCGGTTGGGCATTACCCGGTGGTTTTGTTGATTACGGAGAAAGCCTTGAAGAAGCAGTAGTCAGAGAGGCAAAAGAAGAGACAAGCCTGGATATAAACGATATAAAACAGTTTCACACTTATTCCAACCCTAAGCGCGACCCGCGTTTTCACACAATCGGTACAGTCTTTACTGCTAAGGCAAAAGGAATCCCAAAAGCCGGAGATGATGCCGCAGGTTTAAAGGTTATAAGCCTAAAAGAAATAGAGAAATATGATTTTGCCTTTGACCATAAAGAAATTTTAAGAGATTATCTAAAAACAAAATAGGGACGGTTCTTAATTCGTTCTAAAAGTGTCCCCAAAAAAGGGAGATTTTTGCTTTGAGTTGAGAACCGTTATTGAATTTAGCCTTCGCGGAGCTGTTTTTCTGCATCGACCACATCGCGGTTGATGACGCGGATAGTCTCCTTGATTTTATCTTTTAAAATGTAGGATGCGACTTTTGCCTCGGAGATTTCACGTAAGACCTGCACGCTCATTCTAAAATAGCGCACGATTTCACCCTCGTCCGTATCGCTAAATCGCAGAATCTTATCAAAGCTTGTTCCTCGTAGCCAGGCTTCCATAGTTGTGCTAAGGTGAAAATAGGGGAGTTTGCTAAAAGGATAAATTCTGAATCTCTGTTCCTTATTTTTTATCTTATCATAAACTTCTTCACAGATGTTTTTAATCTTACGGGTAGATTTTGAAAGGCTTGAAGGAATGCGCTGGTTTTTTCTTGGCTCAAAGACTAAAGCCGCGGCAACTATCCCCAACTCAGTCTCGTTAAGTTGTTCTAATATCTGCTGGTCGTATAATTCGCTTAATATCAGTTCATAGCCATAGGCAGTCTTGGCAAATTCACCTTTTTGCGTCAAAACATTTTCATGTATATGCCCCCAGTCCTTAAGGAGTTTTAGTTTTGCTTCGATTAACCTTAAAGCCTCTTTCTGATCGCTCTTACGCGATTGGAAATAATGTAAAGATAGCGGGTAAATTTTAAACAATTCATCCCTATATTTTTTATAAAGATTAAGAATGGTTGCGTATGAGGTGTTTAACTGGCTTCTTACTTCTTCGGAAGGCCCATAAATTATCCTCTTTGCTTCGTCGATTCTCATCCTTTGCAGGTTGATCCGCGAATATACAAAACCCTCCGTATCTATTCCGCGTCTTCCTGCGCGGCCTGCCATCTGGTAGAAGTCGCGGGTTTTTAAATTGCGTACGTATTTTCCGTAGAATTTACGTAGCCCGTCAAATATAACTGAGCGCGAAGGCATATTTATACCTAATGCAAATGTTTCTGTGGTAAAGATAGCTTTTAAGAGGCGGCTGGTGAAGAGTCTTTCAATTACCTCTTTTAATGTAGGCAGCATTCCTGCATGGTGGTAGGCAATGCCCTGTTGAATAAGCTGGCATAAATCCTGCGCCGTCCGGTCAGATTTTAGGCCGAAGCGCTCGCAGAGAGAAGTATATAATTCAGTAATTTTAATTTTTTCATCTTTGTTCAAAAAGCAAGTACTTGCTAATTCTGATGCCAGTTCTTCCGCTCTTCTCCTGCCGAAAACAAAGTATATACAAGGTAGGCCATCCTGGTTACGTATATAATTAACGAGCGAAGAAATCCTCCCGGACTTTGCAAACCTGAATCTTTTTAAGTGGTCAATCTTATCTACTACTTCATTCCCAGCCGAAAAAAAGAAATGCAATGGTACCGGACGCTTTTCTTCAATAACAGATTTTACAGGCTTATTATGTATTGATTCAATCCATGATGCAAATTGCTTGATGTTCGGTATAGTAGCAGAAAGCCCGAGTATATTCATATGCTTAGGAAGGAATATGAGCGATTCTTCCCAGACTGTCCCGCGCTCAGGATTATCAATGTAATGTATTTCATCAAAGATAACCCATGAGTATTTTTGCAAAGATTCAGGCTCGTCAAGTATCTTATTGCGTAATATTTCTGTAGTCATAATTAATACCGGGGCAAAAGGATTTAACGATACATCTCCTGTTAGTATGCCTATGTTTTCTTGAAATTGAACCTGGAAATCGCGGAATTTTTGGTTGGAAAGGGCTTTAATCGGAGCGGTATAAATTACCCCTATTTTCTTCTCCAGGGATGTGCTGATTACGTGTTCGGCAATTGCAGTTTTTCCAGCGCCAGTTGGAGCAGAGACAATAACCGAATAGCCCTGGTTAATATAATTAATCGCTTCTTCTTGAAAATGATCGTAAATCATATTATTTTGCTAAAGTATAGCCTGCAGGAAATGTTCCCGAAGGGGACTGTCCCGCGGCAAGATAAATGATAATTTCAGCTCAAAGTTATTATAATGCAAAATCATTGATTTATCTAATAAAAATAGTAAAATAAATAAAAGAGTATTTTCCAACTTCCAAAAGGAGAAAATATGGCAAAACTACGCCCTTTTTTTATTCTTGCTATTGGCGCTTTAGCCTCATTCGGCCTGCTTTATGCAGGAGACCTGGATCCTAAGTATCATTCTAAAGAAGAGGTTAGCTTTAAAATTCCCCTTGGGCGAAGTTTTAATTATACTAACATTTTAGTAAAAAGGGTTGTTGACGGGGATACGCTTGTTTTAGAGAGCGGAGAGAGGGTGCGGTTAATCGGCATTGATACGCCTGAGATGCATGACTCCGATAAATTGTCCCGTGATTCCAAACGCAGCCAGCAGAGCACTTCAGAGATTAAGGAAATGGGGAGAAAATCTTATGAATTTACAAGAAAGCTGGTTGAGGGAAAAACGGTGAGCCTGGAGTTCGATGTTGAAAGATACGATAGATATAAAAGGTTGCTCGCTTATGTATATTTAAAAGACGGTACATTTATAAATGCGGAAATAGTTAAGGAAGGGTATGCTTCGCTTATGACATACCCTCCGAATGTAAAATACTCGGATTTGTTTCTAAAATTATACCGCCAGGCGCGCGAGAATAAACGCGGGCTTTGGAAAGACTAGGGAGGTAATCATGTTAAGATATTTGACGGCTGGTGAATCGCATGGCAAGGCAATCGTCGCCATATTGGAGGGTATGCCGGCGGGGTTAAAAATAGATTTAGCTAAGGTTAATTATGAATTAAAGCGTAGGCAGCAGGGTTTCGGCCGGGGTAAGCGTATGCAGATTGAGCGAGACCGCGCTGAAATACTCTCCGGGTTAAAAAATAATATAACCTTAGGAAGCCCGCTTACGCTGTTGGTGAAGAATAAGGATTTTAGCATTGAGAAGCTGCATAAGGTGCTTTGCCCTAGGCCAGGACATGCAGATCTAGCAGGCCTATTAAAATATGGTTTTACCGATATACGTGAGGTTTTAGAGCGTGCCTCAGCCAGGGGTACGGTTGCCACCGTAGGCATAGGCGCCTTATGTAAAATATTTCTAAATGAATTCAGGATAACTGTGTCCAGTAAAGTTTTATCAGTTGCTGGAGATGATTCTGCTTTAGGAATGAAAGTTGCTATTGGCGAAGCTATAAAAGCAAAGGATACTGTGGGCGGTATATTTGAAGCCAGGGCTACCGGTTTGCCTGTGGGATTAGGGAGCTATGTTCAACCTGATAAAAGGCTTGATGGCAGGTTAGCTCAGGCAGTAATGTCTATACCCGGGATAAAGGCAGTAGAGATAGGCCTTGGTTTTGGTTATGCTGTCAGTTTCGGGTCAGAAGTGCATGATGCCATATATAGAGGTAAGAAAAGAAACTTTCTGCGTAAGACCAATAATTCAGGAGGAATCGAAGGCGGCATCTCTAACGGAGAGGATATAGTCTTACGCGCGTGCATGAAACCGATATGCACTTTGATGAAGCCTTTAGATTCAATAAATATCAAAACCAAAAAAGCGTCAAAGGCAGCGGTAGAAAGAACAGATACTTGTGTAGTAGGTGCTGCCGGAGTTGTGGCTGAAAGCGCCTGTGCTTATGTTCTGGCAGATTTGATGCTTGATAAATTCGGCTCAGATTCTTTAAGTGACATAAAGAAAAATTACAAGAATTATTTAAAAAGAGTCAGTTAGATTTATATCCCTCTTTCGTCTATTAAATGTAGAAGGGGGTGATAGTAATGCCAGATAATTTAGATTTAAAGGTAGTAAGGCTGCATAGGCTGGAAGGGGATTCAAAGACCAAGGCATTCTTGGATATAGCCATCGGAGATTTTGTTGTAAAGGGCCTTAAGGTTATCCAGGGCCAAAAGGGCTTGTTCTTAAGCATGCCGCAGGATAAGGCGAAAGACGGTAAGTGGTATAACGGCTTTTACCCTGTTACAAAAGAGGCGCGCCAGGCATTAACCGATGTAGTTTTGGCAGCTTACGAGGAGTAAAAATAGGGACGGTTCTTAAGTTAGCTATAAACTTGTCCTCGGGATGGGGACAGTTTACCTTTGAATTAAGAACCGTCCCTGAATTAAAATAAGAGGGTAATTGTATAATGGGCAATATTTATCTCGTTGGGTTTATGGGCACTGGTAAGACTGTGGTTGGAAGAGAGCTGTCTAGAAAAAATAAATTGAGGTTTGTTGATCTGGATGAATTAATTGAGCTTAAAGAAGGGAGAAATATTCCGGATATCTTTAGCAAGAAAGGCGAGTCTTATTTCAGGCGCCTTGAAAAAAGAGTCCTGAAGGAAGTCTCCCGGGAAAATAAGTTTGTAGTCTCTTGCGGCGGAGGAATTGTTATTGATGAGGAGAATATAAGAACGATGCGGGAAACAGGGCTCATTGTCTGCCTTAAGGCAACACCGTCTGTGATTTTAAGAAGGACCAGAGGCGTAGGTTGCAGGCCGCTTCTTGATGTGAATAATCCGAAGGAAAGAATAGAGCTTTTGCTTAAGCTGCGGGCACCTTATTATGCAAAAGCGCATAAAACAATAAATACATCAAGGCTTTCTATCCCTCAGGTTGTAAAAGAGGTTGGAAAATTAATTAAGAAATGAACAGGTTTGAGTCTTTAGTTGCGTTAAATATAGCTGGTGATATCGGCGGAGTCAGATTGAAGCGGTTGATTGACTTTTTTGGTTTACCTGAAAACGCCATGGCCGCCTCCAGGAAAGAGCTAGCTATTATCCCGGGGATAGGTGAAAGTATCGCCGATAAGATCATTTCCGTGAACAAAGAGGATATAAACAGGGAATTGGTTTTAGCCGATAAGCTGGGCTTAAAAATAATTACTATAGAAGATAAAGAGTATCCTGATAATCTTAAAAATATTCCGGGCGCTCCGGTTGTGCTTTATATAAAAGGAAAATTAATCCCAGAAGATAAGTTTGCTGTCGGCATTGTCGGTTCGCGAAGGGCTTCTTTTTACGGGTTAATCCAAGCGCAGGAGTTTGCCTTTGGTTTGGCTAATCAGGGCTTTACTATTGTTTCCGGCATGGCCCGCGGGATAGATACTTATAGCCATCGCGGAGCCCTAAAAGCAAAGAAGCGTACTATCGCGGTCTTAGGAAGCGGGTTTAATTATTTATATCCTCAGGAGAATAAAAACCTTGCCGAGGAGATTTCTCAAAGCGGAGCCGTAATATCGGAGTTTTCTTTAAATACCAGGCCTTTGCCGCATAATTTTCCCCGTCGCAACCGCTTGATAAGCGGGATGAGCCTGGGGATATTGGTGGTAGAGGCCGCTAAAAACAGCGGAGCGCTTATTACTGCTGATTTTGCCCTTGAGCAGAATAGAGAGGTTTTCTCGATACCGGGTAAAATAGATTCTGTAAATTCTTTCGGTACGAACGAGTTAATAAAACAGGGGGCTAAGTTAGTTACCGAGCTTAATGATATAACGGAAGAATTCGATATTCCCTCTTTGCCTGCAACTACGCAAAAAGAGGAAGAAAAGAGTTGTTTGAATAATAAAGAAGAAGAAAATCTGTATAGTTTAATATCTAACCAAGCCGTTCAAATGGATGCTCTTGTGGGCCTCTCCGGGTTAGATATCCCGCATATTTCAGGTGCGCTTTTTAATCTTGCTACCCGTAAGTTAATAAAAGAGCTTCCGGGTAAATATTATGTGAGGTATTCTTGATGAAGAAGAGCTTGGTAATAGTGGAATCTCCGACTAAGGCAAAAACCATTAGCAAGATATTGGGAGACAATTTTAGCATAGTTTCTTCCATGGGGCACATTATTGACTTGCCTCAGAAGAAATTAGGGGTTGATATAGAAAATAGTTTTGAGGCGGAATATGTCACTATCCCGGGAAGGCAGAAGGCTTTATCCGCGATTAAAAAAGAAGCAAAAGGTAAAGAAACTATTTATGTTGCCACAGACCCTGACCGCGAAGGCGAGGCTATCGGGTGGCAGTTAAGAAAAAGGGTCTTTAAGAAAAGCGATAATGTGCTCAGGGTGACTTTCCATGAAATTACTCTGGCTGCGGTAAAAGAAGCTTTTAAGCACGCACGCGATTTCGATAATAATATGGTTGAGGCGCAAATAGGACGCAGGGTCTTAGACAGAATCGTGGGGTATTTTCTAAGCCCTTTACTCTGGAAGAAGATCGCCCGGGGTTTAAGCGCGGGAAGGGTGCAGTCAGTAGCCTTGAGGTTAATTATTGAAAGAGAAAGGAAGATACAGGAATTTATTGCGAAAGAGTATTGGGAGGTGGAAGCTGAGCTTCAAAAGGAAGGCTTAAAATTTCTGGGGAAGCTTGAGAAAATTGATGGTCAAAAAGCCGAGTTAAATAATAAAACAGAAGCAGAGGTTACGTGTCGCGATCTGGAAAATAGCGAGTTTAAGGTTTCTGATATTAAACAATCAGATAAAAAACGTTACCCGCAGCCTCCGTTTATAACCAGCACTATGCAGCAGGAGGCTTTTAATAAGCTAAGATTCAATGCTAATAAAACCATGTCTGTAGCGCAACAACTTTACGAAGGTATTGATATAGGCCAGGATAATCCGGTAGGCTTAATTACTTATATGCGTACGGATTCTCCTCGTGTCGCTCCCGAAGCGATCTCTGAGGTTCGCGAATATATTACCCGGAACTTCGGTAAAGATCACCTTCCTGAAAAACCGAATTACTATAAAGTTAAGAAACTTGCCCAGGAGGCACACGAGGCGGTTAGGCCGACTTTTGTATCGCGTCATCCTGATAGCCTAACGAAATTTTTAACTTCTGACCAGCTTAAATTATACGCGCTTATTTATAACCGTTTTGTCGCCAGCCAGATGAAGCCGGCCATTTATGCGGTTATTACCGTAATTATGGAAGCAGGTAAATATCAATTTAATTCTTCAGGAAGCACGCTTTCATTTGCAGGTTTTACGGCTGCTTATAGCGGGAATGCCGAAGAGGAGGAAGATGGCCAGGAGAAAGAAAAAAGGAATATAATTCCTTCTTTATCCAAAGGGGATCTTTTGAAGCCTCTAAAACTTATTCCTTCGCAGCATTTTACCAAGCCTCCGGGAAGATATTCGGATAGCTCTTTAATCAAGGCCCTGGAAGAAGACGGAATCGGTAGGCCTTCCACCTATGCTCCAATAATTTATACACTGATAATGCGCGATTACGTACGAAGAATAAAAGGCTACCTTAATCCTACTGAATTAGGTTTTAAAGTTTGCGATCTTTTAGTGGAGTATTTCCCGAAAATTGTAGATGTAGGTTTTACTGCGCTTATGGAAGAAGAATTGGATGAGGTCGAGGAAGGAAGGCTCGATAAACTTAAAGTCTTAAAAGATTTTTATGAACCTTTCAAAGTAAGCCTTGATTTTGCGCAGGCTAATGTAAAAAAAGAGGTTATTACGACTGATGAGATTTGTGATAAATGCGGGAAACCTTTGGTTGTTAAATGGGGCCGGCGCGGAAAATTCTTGAGCTGTTCGGATTTTCCAACATGCAAGAATTCAAAGTCCATAACCTCTGGGGTTAAGTGCCCGGAGGAAGGTTGCGGCGGAGAGTTGATTGAGCGCCGGTCAAAGCGCGGATTTTTCTACGGTTGTTCCAATTTTCCAAAGTGCAGATTTACGTCACGCACATTACCGGAGGCTAAGTAGGCTATTAGGTTCGGTTAGAATATGAATAGATATATCGAAAAATTTATTCGCTATTTGGAGATCGAAAAGAATTACTCACCGCATACGATATTGAATTACAGAATGGACCTGGAAGACTTTAAGAAATTCTGCCAAGAGACCGAGCTGGAGAAGATTGATTACCTTTATTTAAGAAAGTACCTCGCAGTTTTAAAAGAAAAAAGCTTAGGCAACAGAAGTATCGGACGCAAACTTTCTGCCTTACGCAGTTTTTTTAGGTTTCTAACCCGTGAGAGTTATCTTAAGTCTAACCCTATCCTCATGCTTTCAAGCCCGAAATTAGAGAAACACTTGCCTTCTTTTATGACTGAAGAGGAAGTTGCTAAAGTCATAGAAGCGGCTTTCCCAAAAGACGATAAAGACGAACGTATTTTACGCGACCGGGCGATTTTAGAAACTTTTTATTCAAGCGGTCTACGCATATCTGAATTGGTGGCTATGGATTTGGGTACTGTAGATTTTATAAGCGGTATAATTAAGGTTATGGGTAAGGGAAAAAAGGAGAGGGTTGTTCCGGTAGGAGATATGGCGATGAAGGCAATAAGAAGGTATCTCGATGCGAGGAAGAAGAAGAACGAAGCAATTTTTTTAAATAAAAACGGCAGGCGCATTACAACACGCGGAGTCCGTGATATTGTAGAAAAGTATTTAAAAAGCGCTGGGATTGCCCGCGGCGTTTCTCCTCACACCTTAAGGCACTCTTTTGCTACGCACCTGTTAAACCGGGGCGCAGATTTACGCACGGTTCAGGAATTGTTGGGGCACGCCAATTTATCAACTACTCAGATTTACACGCATTTGACCACAGAAAAGTTAAAGAGTGTTTATGATAAAGCGCATCCGCACGCCTAAAAAGCAGCATACGGCGCACAGTATTTATTAGGAGAAGATAGCCATGTTTCTAATTTATGACCTGGTGTTTATTTTGTTTATGCTGGTCAGCCTCCCGGTTTATTTATTCAAGAGAAAATTTCATCGCGGTTTCTTAAGGAGATTTGGGGTTATCCCTAAAGAGGTAAGATTTAACAGTCCGATATGGGTCCACGCCGTTAGCGTAGGAGAAGCGATATCAGTACGCGGGTTGATTGAAGAGCTCCGGAAGATTTATCCTTCAAAGAATTTTGTAATTTCTACGGTCACTCCTACCGGGAATAAAATCGCCCGCTCTATTGCCGGGGAGAGTGACTTTGTTACGTACCTTCCTTTCGACATAAGTTTTATCACTAGCCGCGTCATCAAAAAGATTAAACCCTCTATTTTTATTATTGCCGAGACAGAACTCTGGCCCAATCTTATAGAGTCTCTTAACAGGCACAAAATTTCTATCGCGGTGCTTAACGCCAGGATCTCCGATGCCTCTTTTAAAGGTTATTCAGCAATAAAATACCTGATCAAGCCGACTTTAAATAAAATTAATATCTTTTGCGCCCAGTCTAAGGGCGATAGTTTTAAACTAACCGCTTTAGGAGTTATGCCCGATAGAGTGGAAGTTACGGGAAATATGAAGTTTGATCAAAATATTAAATTGCCGCAGGACGCAAAGGGCTATAGGGGTTTGCTTGGTTTAAAAGAAGGAGAGGCCTTGCTGGTTGCGGGATCAACCCATCCGGCTGAAGAAGAAACATTGCTAGGGGCTTACCATGAGTTATTAATTTCATTTCCGCATCTGCGTCTTTTGCTTGCCCCCAGGCATCCTGAAAGGTCAGACGAAGTTAACAATCTGGTTAATCATTCAGGGTTTGCGCCGCAGAAAGTAAGCGAGCTTAATTTTAAAAGGCCCTGCAGCAATGCGGTTTTTATTCTGGATACAGTAGGCAATTTAACTAAATTTTATTCTGCGGCAGATATTGTTTTTGTAGGGGGGAGCCTGGTAAGAAAAGGAGGCCACAACATATTAGAGCCGGCTTTTTTAAATAAGCCGGTGGTCTTCGGCCCGCATATGTTTAATTTCCGCGATATTGCGCATGAATTTTTAAGTAACCACGCGGCATTGCAGGTTTTCAGCCGGGAAGGCTTAATCTCCGCCATAAAAGAATTACTTTGTAATGCCTTTAAGACAAATAGCTTGGTTAAAAACGCTCAGGTTGTGATTTTAAACAACCGCGGGGCCACTAATAAAAACGTCGCTTTAATCAGGAAACTTATTGTTTAGGTTTCTTAATTATGGTAGTATCTTTTAAATTATGGAGATAAGGGCAAGACAGAAGAATGGTGTAGTAATCCTGGAATTATCCGGTAAGATTGACGTTGATTCCGCAAACCTGGTTGAGGCTATAGGCCAGTGCCTGCGTGACGGTTATTGTGATATTATCTGTAATCTTGAGGAGGTTGATTTTATCGACTATATGGGTGTATCGGTTATCGTTATTGCCTATAAAGAAGTAACTAATTCCCGTGGCAGGCTTAAGTTTGTCAGCGTTCCGGCGCATATTAGAAACATCTTTGCTATCGCGGGCTTAGACAGGGTTGTGCAGATATATCCGGACGAAGATATTGCCCTGGAGAGTTTTAAGGAAGACAGGATTATCGAGGATATAAAGAAGATGCAGCTTCGCCGTAGATTCAAAAGGTTGCCTATTGACATAAAAATTGAGCTAAAGGCAAAACACCAGAAAAGCCCGGAGTGCCTGCGTTTAGATCTTATCAATTTAAGCGCCGTAGGTGCTTTTATATTCGGGTGCGACCAATTTAAGTTAGGTGATGAAGTTGTTTTAAAGATGAAATTACCCCCTAAGCAGGAGGAGATAGAGCTGGGTGCCAAAGTAGTCTGGATACCCGATAAGCAGGTGCAGCCTCACTCTTATCCCGGGATGGGGCTGGAGTTTACTAATATCCCGGGCCCAACTCAGCAAAGATTAGTAGAATTTATTGAGAGAAACCTTTCTTTTATGTCTTTGGATTAAAATTAAGAAATGCGTAAATTGAAGTTTAAACCCCGCGCAATAATCTTCGATATGGATGGAGTTATTATTGATTCTATGCCCTATCATTTTTTAGCCTGGTATGAGGCATTACGGCCTTATGGAATAAGGGTTGGTTGTTTTGAGGTATATTCTAAAGAGGGAGAAAATTGGGAGAAAACGCTGAAAGATTTATTGAGTAAAGCGAAGATAGAGTCGAGCCCCTCTTTGTTAAAAGAAATATTCCTCAAGCGCAAAAATATATTTAAAAGGTATTTCAAGCGTTTTATCTTTCCGGGCGCTGAGGATTTTCTGGTTTGTTTAAGGAGGCAAGGGTATATACTTGGTTTGGTTACCGGAAGCCCTTTTCAGGAAGTTAACAGAATACTTCCCCGCAGGTTAAGATCTTTATTTGATACTTTAATAGCCGGAAACCAGGTTAAAAAAGGCAAACCTCACCCTGAGCCGTATCTTAAGTGCGCCAAGACAATGGGTTTAAAGCCTAATCAGTGTGTTGTGGTTGAAAACGCTCCCTTTGGCATAGAGTCGGCTAAGAAAGCAGGAATGTTTTGCATTGCTTTGACCACCAGCCTTCCTAAAGAATATCTTGCTAAGGCAGATATAATAGCCGATAGCCTAAGCAACATCTCCGGGATTATCGAAGATTACTGCAGGCTTTCTCCGTTAGCAAGATAATTATATATCCCATTGTGTTTTATGGAGTTTTCTCCCTGGAAAATTATTGTTTATTATTCCTGTCTGTGTTATCATAAACAGACAAGATTAAAAAGGAGGGATTATGGATTGGAGGGTATTTTTCTCCACTTTCGCTGCTGTTTTCTTTGCGGAGTTAGCTGATAAAACGCAATTGGTAGGTATTGGCATGGCGGCTAAGACCGGTAAGCCTATTTCGGTCTGGGCAGGTTCTGTCGCTGCCTATATTATTGTAACCGTAATTTCTGTTTTCCTCGGAGCGCTTCTTGCTAAATTTATAAACCCGCAGGTAATACGCTATTTAGGTGCGTTCATTTTTATTCTTATCGGCCTCCTTATGTTTTTAAAGATCTTATAATATGAGAGAACATCTTTACAATCTGGTTACGGATAAATATAGAGGCGTATTATTCTGGGTGCCTAAGCTTTTTCTTTTATCCCTTTCTTTTATTTATGGCTTATTTATCCGAATACTTATTTTTGTATCTTTGATGGATCAAAAGCGTTTTACTCCCAGGGTTATTAGCGTAGGAAATATAACTGTAGGGGGGACAGGCAAGACATCTCTGGTAGAGTTGATCTCCCGCTATCTTAAAGAAAGAGGCATTACCCTGGCGGTGCTTACCAGAGGGTATAAACTTAAAAAGAATGATTCCTTAAGCGATGAGCCTAGGATGCTTGCCAAGAATTTAGACGGAGTTGCTGTTATTGTGGATAAGGATAGATCTCGCGGAGCCTTGAGGGCTGTAAGGGAATATGGGGTTGATACGGTAATATTAGACGACGGTTTTCAGCAGTGGCATGTAAGAAAGGACCTGGAGATAGTTGCTATTGATGCGCGCAATCCTTTTGGAAACCGGCATATGCTTCCAAGGGGGATATTACGGGAACCCTTAAGTTCTTTGAAAAGAGCGGATATATTTGTTTTAACAAAGACAGACCTTGCGCCTAAACAGGCCTTAGCGCACTTAAAGCAAACCCTATTCAAATATAATCCCAAGGCGCTGGTCGCTGAATCAGTGCATAATCCGGTCGGGTTTTATAATATTAAGAATCCGGGGAAGCTACTTGATTTAAATTATATTAATAAAAAAGATAAGATTGCCCTCTTGTCTGGTATCGGAGATCCGGAGTCTTTCTTTCAGCTTATCCTTAGATTGAAAATGGCAGTCGGGCTAGAGCTAAGGTTTCCCGACCACCATTATTATACCTTAGGAGAAATGGAGATGGTCTCTTCCAGGGTTAAGGGAAGCGGTTCGAAGGTAATTGTGACTACGGAGAAAGACGCATCCAGGATTTCCGAAGAGATTATTTCTCTTCTTTCTGATATAGAGATATTGGTTTTACGCGTAGAACTAAAAATAATAAAACACGATGAAGAATTTTTTAACAGATTACTTAGCCTATATTCTTTTTAAGGCCTTAGGCCCGCTTATAAGGTCTTTGCCTTTAAGCTTTAGTTTTGCTTTAGGCAGGAGGTTAGGAGATGCCCTATATTATTTTGATCCTAAACATAAGGCAATGGCCTATGCTAATATTAAGCGGGCGTTCGGGACCGGTCTGACTTCGGGATATTTATCCTGTTTGACGCGTGATTTTTACCGCACTTTCGGACAGAGCATAATAGAAGTTTTTTTAATTCCGATTATCGATCGCAATTATATCGAACAGTATATTACTATTGAAGGGGAAGAGAGGGTTTTAAATGCCCTTAAAAAGGGTAAAGGGGCAATTCTTATGGCTGTGCATGCAGGGAGCTGGGAGCTTTCCAATATTATTACTGCTAATTTAGGTTTTCCGTTTTCTATGTTCATAAGAGAGCAGGGCCCTGCGCGGTTAAATCAGCTGCTCAATAATTACCGTAAGGCAAAGGGTTGCCGGATCATAAGCCGCGAAGGAGGGTTAAGGGAGGTTATTACAGCTTTGAATAATAACGAAGCAGTTGGGATGACCGTTGATCAGGGAGGCAGTTCAGGAATAATGGTTGATTTCTTTGGCCGTTCGGCCTCCATGCCTAAGGGTGCGGTAAAACTAGCATTAAGATATAACGCCGCCTTAATCCCTATATTCTTTAAGCGTATAGGCGGCCCAAAGATAAAAGTATGGGCAGGTGAAGAAATTGCGTTATCTAGAAGCCAAAATGAAGATGAAGATATAAAAGCTAACTTGCAGAGGGTCGTCGCTATATTTGAGAGATTCATATCGGATAACCCTAAGGAATATTTGTGGACCTATAAGATCTGGAAGCGTTCGCAAATGAGCAGTATACTTATTATCAGCGATGGCAAAGCAGGGCACCTGCATCAATCAGAGGCAGCGGGTATGCTGGCGCAAAGAGTGCTGGCTGAAAAAAAGATAAAGGCGGAGATAAAAGAGGTTGAGGCGGTTTTTAAGAATAAAGCCTCCAGGTTTATCTTAGGGTTCTGTATTTTGTTCTTTGGTAAATACAGCTGCCAGGGTTGTCTTTCCTGCCTCAAGAATTCTTTAACCCCTAATTCATACGGCAAGATATCCTCGGCATCTCCGGATATTATAATAACAGCGGGTTCTTCTTTAGCAGGGCTTAACCTACTTCTTTCCCGTGAGAATTTAAGCAAATCAATAACGGTTATGCGGCCATCTTATTTTGGGATAAAGCGGTTTAACCTTGTAATCGCGCCAAGGCATGACAGGCTTAAGAAACGAAAGAATCTGGTTATTACAGATGCTTCTCTTAACCTTATTGATGAGGGGTCTTTAGCCAGGGCTTCAAAAACCCTTGCGCTGAAGAAATCTTTAAAGGAAGACGGATTTTATATCGGCCTATTAATTGGCGGAGATAGCAAGGGTTTCAGGCTTTCCTTAAGCCAGGTATCTATAGTTATAGAAGAGTTAAAAAAATTGTCAGAGGAATTAGATGCACAGTTGCTTATTACTACTTCTCGCAGGACATCGGAAAGAATAGGGCTAGCTATTAAAAACGGGTTAAGCGGCTATAGCCGGTTAAAACTTATGGTTATTGCGAATGAGGATAATATTCCCGATGCAATGGCGGGGATATTAGGGCTAAGCAGCATTATTGTTTCTACCCCGGAGAGTATCTCAATGATTTCGGAGGCAGTTAACAGTAAAAAGTATGTATTTATTTTTAATGCTCCCGGGTTAAGCCTTAAACACAAGAGTTTCTTAAACTATCTTTCTAAGAAAGGGTATATCCACATATCAGAAAGCGCCGGTTTAGCCGGAAGAATTAAGGATATATGGCAGGAAAAGCCTTTACTGCCTGCTTTGAAAGATAATGATTTAGTCAAAGAGTATTTAAACAGAATACTGTAGGGTTGAAAGAGGGGTTTAGTTGAATATCCTTCAGATATTACCGGAATTAAATGTGGGAGGGGTTGAAACAGGGACGCTTGATTTGGCGAAGCGTTTAGTTGCTTTAGGCCATAAAGCGGTTGTTGTCTCTGCCGGAGGCACGCTAGTAAAGGATTTGGAAGATGCAGGGGCTAAGCATTATCAGCTCTGCGTGCATAAGAAATCTTTATTTAGCATGTTTAGGTCGGTCGCGCCTTTAGTAGATATAATAAAAAAAGAAGAAATTGATATTGTCCATGCCCGCTCGCGTGTCCCGGCGTGGATTGCATATTTTGCTTCCCGCAAGGCGCAGGTTATATTTATAACTACCTGCCACGGTTATTATAAAAAACATCCTTTTAGCTATGTTATGGGTTGGGGAAAGAGGGTTATTGTATTAAGCAATATTATCGCCAGGCATATGATTGAAGATTTTGCAGTGCCTCATGAGAGGATCCGCCTGATTCCGCGAAGCGTTGATTTGGAGAAATTCAATTACATAAGCCCTGATAAGAAAAGAGGGAAGGATTTTAATGTAGGCATAATCGGCAGGATAACTCCTATTAAGGGTCACCTGTTTTTTATAAAGGCGATGGCTAAAGTTGCCAGGGCAGTGCCTTATTTAAAAATCTGGATAGTAGGGGATGCCTCGCAATCGCGCCAGGCATATAAAGAGCAGGTACAGGTTTTAGTAAGAAGGTTGGGCCTTAGCCATTGTACTGAGTTTTTGGGAGTGCAAAAAAATATCCCCGAGATTCTTTCGCACTTAGACCTTCTGGTTCTTGCTACTACTACCCATGAGGCGTTCGGGAGAGTGGTTATAGAAGCCCAGGCAGCAGGCGTACCGGTAGTAGCCACAAAAGTCGGCGGGGTTGTAGATATTATCGAAGATAATATAAACGGACTCCTTGTGCCTCCTGCTGATCCCGAGGGAATGGCCGAGGCGGCATTGAGAATATATAAGGATCAAAAACTGTCTGCATCTTTTGCCCAAGCCGCTATATCCAAGGTTAAGGAAAAGTATAACGTCGGGCTTATGGTGGATGAGACTTTAAAAGTTTATAATGAATCATGCAGTAATTTTAACCTTTTAATTATTAAGTTAAGCTCTCTGGGGGATGTTATTTTGTCAACGCCTGCGATAAGAGAAATAAGAAGGAAGTTCCCGTGCCATAAAATAAGCTTTCTGGTGGGAGAAGAGTCAAAAGACGTATTGATCAAGTGCCCTTATATTGATGAGCTGCTGGTAGCGGATGTGAAGAACAGAGATAAAGGCTTAAGGGGGTTATTGGGAATTGCAAGAATTTTAAGGAAGAAAAATTTTGATTTGGTTATTGACCTTCAGAATAATCGCTTAAGCCATATTCTTTCATGCCTCTCTTTAAGCCTTAACCGTTACGGGTATGACAATAAGAAACTAGGGTTCCTTCTTAACCACCGGATTAAAGACGATAAAATCAGAATAGGTCCGGTGGACCATCAATTCAGGGTGTTGAAGTTGTTGGGCATAGATCTTATGGATAAGCATCTGGAGTTGTGGCCTTCTAAAGCGGAAGAGGATTATGCGAATAATTTATTGGATTCGCAATGGCTGAGCGATGAGCAGAAAATTATCGGGATAAATATTGGAGCAAGCAAGAGATGGGTGACTAAGTGTTGGCCGAAAGAACATATAGCCCGGCTCTGCGATGAATTGGGCTTAAGGAATATGCGGGTGGTTATAACCGGGACAGAAGAAGATTCGCCGGAGGCGAATATGCTTGTAGGTTCTGTAAGGAATACCAAGATAATTAACGCCTGCGGCAAGACTACGGTTAACCAGCTGGCAGCGTTAATTAAGCGCTGCGCAGTCTATATATCCGCTGATTCTTCCCCGTTACATATTGCTGCGGCAGTCAATACCCCGGCGGTTGCGCTCTTTGGTCCAACTGACCCTTTAAGGCATATGCCAGCGGCTAAGGAATGTCTGGTTATCAACAAGGGCTTGCTTTGTAGTCCATGCTATAAAACAAAATGTGCCCATAAGAAATGTATGAATGCTATAACCGTAGAAGAAGTCATACAGGCGATAGATAAACTGTTAAAATGAATATACTCTATCTTATGAATCATGTTAACGCTGGGGGTATTACCAGCTATGTTTTGAGTTTATCCGCAGGGCTAAAGTCTAAGGGGCATAGCGTGTTTGTTGCCTCAGGGCCCGGAGAGATGCTGGATAAATTTAATGAAGCAGGGATAAAATATTTTTCTGTGCCGATGGGCACAAAGAATGAATTAAGCCCGAGAATACTACTGAGTGCTCTGGTTCTGTCAGGGATAGTTAAAGAGAATAAGATCGATATACTGCATTCGCACAGCCGTACAACGCAAGTATTGGGATGTCTATTGAGTAGGTTTACCGGAGCAAAACATGTTTTTACCTGCCATGGATTTTTTAAAAGGCGTTTTTCACGCAAGATTTTTCCGTGCTGGGGGGATAAGGTTATCGCGATAAGCAGCCAGGTTAAAGAACATTTGCTGGAAGATTTTAAGGTAGTCCCGGAAAAGATAGCTTTAGTTTGTAATGGCATTGACCCGGATAGATTTAGTCCTGTTTCTCCCTCTTTTAGGCAGGAGGCCAAGCAGAGGCTGGGTTTAAGCCCGCATACAGTAGTAGGTATTCTGGCCCGGCTCTCAGATGTTAAAGGGCACAGGTATCTTATCGAAGCAATGAAATTAGTATTACCGGTTTATCCCGATCTTCAATTACTCATTGCCGGAGAAGGGAAGATGGAAAAGGAGCTTAAGGCCATGACGGACATTCTCGGGATTAAAAATAACGTATTCTTTGTTCCTAACTCTTTGGACACAAAAGATATACTTTCGGCAATGGATATATTCGTTTTGCCTTCTCTTAAAGAAGGGTTAGGTTTATCATTGATGGAAGCGATGAGTATGGGGTTGGCAGTTATAGGCTCTGAAGTCGGAGGTATCAAAACGTTGATAGAAGATGGTATAAACGGTTTACTAGTTAAGCCTAAAGACTTACGGGGTATTGCAAGGGCGATAGAGGATTTAATCTCCAAACCCGCCAAGGTCTTAAGTTTAGGCGCGCAGGCGCGCAGGCGTATCATAACTGAATTTTCCCGCGACAGTATGGTTTTAGGTACTGAGGAGGTTTATCTTAAGGTACTTAGATAGTGGGGATCAGGGATATTTTTTAAGATGAAGGAATCAGAGAATAAAAGGGTTCTTATTTTCAATGTTAATTGGCTGGGAGATGTTTTGTTCTCAACCGCCGCGATAAGGAATATACGCCGTAATTTTCCGCGCAGCTTTATTGCCTGTATTATACCCAGCCGGTGTTACCCCATATTAAAAGGTAATCCCCATCTGGATGAAATTATTATTTTTGATGAGAAGGATAGGCATAAGAGTCTATTCCAGAGATTTGAGTTTGTGCGTAGTTTAAGGATGAGGGGTTTCGATCTCGTTTTTCTTTTGCACCGATCTTTTAGCCGCGCGCTTATCTGCCGTCTTGCCGGTATCCCTGAAATGATTGGACATTATACTAGAAAGAGAGGGTTCTTGCTTACTAAAAAGATTATTCCTCCAGCGCGTGATTCATTACACCGCATAGACTATTACTTGGATATTGTTGAAAAGGGGGGGTTTAAAGTTGAAGATCGGTACCTGGAGTTTTATTTTAGCGATAACGATACATTATTTGTAAGGGAATTCCTGAATAAAAATTCAGTTGGAGAAAAAGACTTTCTGGTTGCGATAAATCCCGGAGGGAATTGGCTCCCTAAACGCTGGCCGAAAGAATACTGGGCCCAGCTTTGCGATAGATTAATCGAAAGACTAAACGCAAAGGTAGTTATCACCGGAGGGCATAACGATATATCTCTGGCCAGGCAGATTAAGGAGATGATGAAATTTGAGCCGATAATCTCCTGCGGGGTTTTTAATGTGAAGCAGCTGGGTGCGCTAGCGAAAGAAGCAAATGCTTTTATTACCGCTGATACAGGGCCTTTGCATATTGCCAATAGCGTAGGCGCTAAAAAGATAATTGCAATTTTTGGGCCGACCTCTCCTTTAATCACCGGACCGTATCCGGCAAAGAATGCAACCATTCTGCAGAAGAATGTCGGCTGCAAGATTCCCTGTTATGACTTAAAGTGTAAAGACAGCCGTTGCATGAAGGCGGTTATCCCCGATGATATTATCAAAGCGTTAAATTGTTAAGCCGTTATGAAAAGTAAAATTCTTTTTATTACCTTAAGCAATATAGGCGACGTAATGCTTACGCTTCCTGTTTTGGACCGCCTTAAAACCTCCTTTCCCGGATACAGTATTACGGTTTTAGGCAGCAAGAGGGTAGAGGAGATTTTTTCTGGGGGTGTTTTGGCCAACGAATTCATTTCTTATAATAAAAAGAGCAGTCTGAAGGAAAAATTCAGGTTGTTCTATCTTCTATTTAAAGAAAATTTTGAGCTGGTGGTAGATTTACGGGATACTTTTTTAGGCTTCGTCCTAAAGCTTAAGAACGGGATTTTCCCTTTTATAAAGATACCTCGTTCTGTAAAACATATGAAAGACCGTCACTTTTACCGCGCAGGCTTAAGTTCTATGCCGGATAGCGGCGAAAGGTATTTTTATATAGGGCCAGAAGATCAAAAGCGCATCAGCTCTCTATTAGGCAGGGAGGGTATTACCGAAAAAGATAAAATTATTGCCATATCTGCAGGGGCGCGCAGCCAGGCAAAAATATGGCCTAAAGAAAAATTCGCCCGGCTTGCCTCCGAATTAATAGAAGAATTTAACGCCAGGATTATACTGGTGGGAGATAAAGACGATATTAATATAAGCCATTATATAAACGAATCTTTAAATTGCGCCTGCCTGGATTTAACCGGAAAGACTAATTTAAGGGAGTTGGCCTGCGTGTTAAAGAAATCGAGTTTATTAATCAGCAATGATAGCGCGGTTATGCATATGGCTAGTTATTTTGATATCCCGGTAGTCGCCATATTCGGTATTACCGATGAACAGATGTACGGGCCGTGGTCTAGAAAAAGCATAGCGGTAAGAAAAGAGGTTTACTGCCGGCCGTGTCAGAAGGCCCAATGTTCCTTTAAAACCAGGGATTGTTTCAATCTTATAAAAGTAGAGGATGCATTGCAGGCGGCAAGAGGATTATTGTCTTCCGAGAAAGAGCTTAATGCCGTAAATACGGAAAATCCGCATAAGCGTATTTTAATTACCCGTACCGACAGGATTGGGGATGTAGTATTATCTACCCCTTTTATTAAAGCTCTGCGTAAGCATTATCCGCACGCATTTATTGCGATGGTAGTTTCTCCGCATTCAAAAGATATCGTGGACGGAAACCCTTGGTTAGATGAGGTTATAGTCTATGATAAAAGCTGCAGACATAAAGGATGGGCATCTTCTTTAAAGTTTGCCCATAGTTTAAAAAAGTATAAGTTTGATGCGGCGTTTATTCTGCATCCGACAAACCGGATGCATTTAATTACCTGGCTATCCGGCATACCTAAAAGGGTCGGGTATGATAGAAAATTTGGTTTTTTACTTACCGATAGAATCCCCCATTATAAGCAATTAGGGGAAAAACATGAGCTTGAATATACGTTGGAATTGCTAAGGGGTTTAAATACGGGCTCTTGCGATAAATCACTTTTTATGCCTATAAAAGCTGAATCCGATAAGTGGGCCGAAAGTTTTATTTATGCGCAGGGATTAAAAGATAATGACAGGCTCCTACTGATTAATCCTGCGGCAAGTTGCCCTTCTAAGATTTGGCCTCCTGAAAGGTTTGCGGAAGTAGCCGATCGCTTATCAGCCAAGTATGGCCTTAAGGTTTTAATTGTCTCCGGGCCAAAAGATTTAGCATTAGCCGCGAAGGTAACCGATAATGTGCACATCCCGGTTATTTCTTTGGCAGGCAGGATCTCTTTATCTCAGTTAGCCAGTATTTTAAAGAAATCCGCGCTCTTTATTTCGAATGATTCCGGCCCGGTGCATATCGCATCAGCAGTAGGCACACCGGTAATCGCAATCTTCGGCAGGAAACAGGCCGGCTTAAGCCCGAAGCGTTGGGGTCCTGTGGGCCTGAAAGATAAGTTGTTGCATAAGGATATCGGCTGTTTTGAATGTCTGGCGCATAACTGCAAGAAAGGATTCGCCTGCCTTAAGGCGGTTACTGTTGAGGATGTCCTCTCTTGCGCAGATTCGATATTAAAATAATTCCGTTATCACTTTGAGTTTAAGGATGCATAAGAACCGTTAAAATATATCTTTGATTTAATTGTAAATTATGTTAAAATTACTAGTTCAAAGTCGGGTATTCTAAGAAATTGAAACAATTCCCATAACATATGAGAAGGCTTAAAGATATAGTAAAAAGATTTGGCCAGGCGCGCATTCTGGTTATCGGAGATTTAATCCTTGATGAATATATCTGGGGTAAGGTAGAAAGAATTTCCCCCGAAGCCCCGGTTCCGGTAGTCTGGGCGAACAAATTGACCCATGTGCCCGGAGGAGCGGCTAACGTAGCCAATAATATCAGTTCTTACGGAGCCAAGGCATGCCTCTGCGGTGTTACTGGCCAGGACAAAAATGCCCACTCTCTTATGAAAGTTTTAAGAAAAGAGAATATAGATACTAAAGGTATATTTGAGTTGTCCGATAGATGCACTACGGTCAAAACACGTATTATCGCCGGGCATCAGCAGGTAGTAAGGGTTGATTGGGAGCATACAGAGCCCTTGTCAAAAGATATAATACGCAAGGTCTTTGATTACGTTAAAAAGAATATAAAAAGCCTTGATGCGATTATTATAGAGGATTATGGCAAGGGGGTAATTAACGCCCAGCTGCTCGAGGGATTAATTTTACTTGTCCAGTCTCATAAAAAGACTGTCCTGGTTGACCCTAAGGAAGACCATTTTCAATATTACCGCGGAGTTACTTCTATTACTCCTAATCGTAAGGAATTGGAAAATGCAGTGAGGAACCTTAAGATAAAAGATAACAAAAATAAGTTAAAGCTGGATAGCGACAAACTTTTTACGGATCGCGATATTGAAGCTGCCGGCAGGCAGATATTGGAGTACTTAGAGCTTGATTCCTTGCTGGTTACTCTGGGAGAGCAGGGGATTAAATTATTTGAGAAAAAAGGGAAGGTAACGCACATACCTACTGTAGCGCAGGAGGTTTTTGATGTTTCCGGGGCAGGGGATACGGTAATTGCCACATTTGCTTTAAGTTTGGCTGTAGGCGCTAGCAAAGAAGATGCAGCGCATATTGCCAATTATGCTGCCGGGGTAGTTGTCGGTAAAGTAGGCACGGCTACCATTAACAGAGAAGAATTAATAGAAAGGTTAGTTTAAATATGGATGTAATCGGGGTTATACCTGCGAGATATTCCTCTACTCGTTTTCATGGTAAAGTATTAGCGCAGATAATAGGTAAGCCGATGATACAGCATGTATGGGAGCGGGCAAAGCAGGCAAGGATGCTTGATGATATTATAATTGCCTGCGATCAAGAGGAAGTTGCCCAGGCCGCGGCAGCCTTTGGAGCAAAGGTAGCTATGACTTCCCGGGCCCATAGTTGCGGCACAGACAGGATTGCCGAGGTAGTTAACCCATTGGATGTTAAGATAGTGGTAAATATCCAGGCAGATGAGCCCTTGATTCATCCGACGATGATTGATAATGTTGCCCGTGCCCTGCTTGATGACGAATCGGTTTCTATGGCTACGGTTAAAAAAAGGATAGAAGGCCGGGAGTTGATTTGCGATCCTAACGTGGTAAAGGTGGTAACCGATAAGAATGGTTTCGCCCTATATTTTTCGCGCAGCACTATTCCTTATTTAGCAAATAACTCCGACGTGAAAGGACCGGCTTATTTTAAACATATCGGGCTTTACGGCTATACTAAGGATTTTCTTTTCACCTACAAGAATTTACCGGAATCCAACCTGGAGACTATAGAAAAGTTAGAGCAGCTAAGGGTATTAGAAGAGGGCTTTAAGATCAAAGTTATAGAGACTAAGTTTGATACTATAGGTATAGATACCCCGGATGATCTGGTTAAAGTGGAAGAGTATCTTAAGAGAGAGGCAGATAATGCGGCAGGTTAAGGTTAAAAACATAACAATAGGAGATAAAAACAGGCTAGTCCTTATCGCGGGACCCTGCGTAATCGAATCAGAATCGGCATCTTTGAGTATTGCCAAGAGGATAAAAGAGATTGCTGCCAGTTTCGGCGTGCCTTTTATTTTTAAGTCGAGTTTTGACAAAGCTAACCGTATGTCGCTGGAATCTTTCCGCGGCCCCGGCATAAAAAAAGGGCTGGATGTTTTAAACAAAGTAAAAAGCAAAGTCGGGGTTGCCGTATTAAGTGATGTACATTGCGTAAAGGATGTTGCTGAAGCGGCAAAGGTCCTGGATATAATTCAGATACCTGCTTTCTTGAGCAGGCAGACGGATATTCTGATTGCTGCCGCTAAGACAGGTAAAGTTGTAAATATAAAAAAGGGTCAGTTTTTAGCGCCTTGGGATATTCTTGCGGTGATAAAAAAAGTAGAGTCAACCGGCAACAAGAATATTATTATTACCGAACGCGGAGCTTCTTTCGGGTACAATAATCTGGTTACGGATTTTAGGGCTTTAGAAATTATGCGCCAGTTTGGATATCCGGTAGTTTATGACGCTACTCATAGCATACAGATACCGGGAGGTAAAGGTAATTCTTCAGGCGGAGAGCGGCAGTTTGTGGAGGGTTTGTCCCGCGCGGCAGCCGCCTTTGGCTGCGACGGTTTATTCCTAGAGGTGCATACGGATCCGGATAAGGCACTTTGCGACGGACCGAATATGATTGATTTAAAAGCCCTAGAGAAGCTTCTTGCGCAGGTGGTAAAGATAAGGAAAGCCTTAAACGAAAGGATTTAGCAAGTGAAAATAGATGTTTTAAAAAGAGGCAGAGAGGTTTTAGATATTGAGGCCTCCGCAATCAGAGGGCTTAAGAGTCGCGTTGATAACAATTTTAAGCAGGTTATAAACATTATTTTAAAGACTAGAGGCAGGGTAATTGTCAGCGGCATGGGGAAGACCGGGATAATCGCGCAGAAATTATCCGCGACATTGGCTTCGACCGGAACGCCGAGTTTATTTCTCCATACTGCAGAAGCGGTACACGGAGATCTGGGCAAAGTTACTTCAGAAGATACCGTAATTATTTTATCAAACAGCGGCTCTACTGACGAGATGAAGAAGTTTTTGCCGATATTAAAAAAGATAGGCTGTAAAGTTATAGCTTTAACGGGAAATATCAAATCTGTGCTGGCTAAGTATAGCGATTTAGTCTTGGATATATCGGTAAAAAAGGAAGCCTGCCCTTTAGGGTTAGCCCCTACGGCATCGACTACTGCCGCATTGGCAATGGGAGATGCTTTAGCCGTATGCCTGCTTGAATTAAAGGGTTTTAAAGAGAAGGATTTCGCTTTTTTCCATCCCGGAGGGGCATTGGGCCGGCGTTTGCTTTTAAAGGTTACAGATATTATGCGCACAGGCAGAGCGAACCCTATTGTCAAAGAAGATGAAAAGGTTTCCGGAGTCCTTCTGAAGATTACTCAGGCAAGGGCAGGTTCGGCTACGGTAGTCAATAAAAGCGGCAGGTTATCGGGTATATTTACTGACGGAGATTTACGCAGGCATTTTGAGTCAGATGTTAGCTTGCCTAAGCGTAAGATTAAAGATGTGATGACCAAGGCCCCGACCGTGGTTTATCAGGAGATGCTTGCGGCAGAAGCAATGCGTATTATGCAGGAGAAGCGTATTGATGAGCTTCCGGTGGTCGACAAGAACAACCATCCGGTAGGACTATTGGATGTGCAGGATTTGCTTAAAGCAGGATTGGTCTAAAAAGAAAATATGCCAGTAGAGAATAAGATAACGGAGCAGGCTAGAAAAATAAAACTGCTCCTTCTAGATGTTGACGGAGTCCTTACGGATGGCCGCATAGTTTATGATTCCAGGGGCCGGGATTCTAAATTTTTTGATGTTCACGACGGGTTGGGAGTATATCTTTTAAGCAGGGTAGGGGTTAAAACCGTGCTTATTACTGCTAAGGGTTCAGCTACGATAAAGCCCCGGGCTAAGGATATGCGGGTTGCCGAAGTTTTTAGCGATATTTCCCCTAAGAGCGCTATATTAGAGAGGCTGCTTAAGAAATATGGCGTTACTTCGGGTGAGGTTTGTTTTGTCGGAGATGATCTTGTGGATTTAGGCTTGATGAAGTTGGTAGGATTAAAAGTTGCTGTAGCCAATGCCTGTGCCGAGATAAAGGATACCGCATCATACATAACCGTGAAACGCGGCGGGAGAGGTGCTGTGCGTGAGGTTGCGGAATTAATCCTTAAATCTCAGGGTAAATGGGAAGACCTTATAAAGATTTATGAGCGTTAAAATAATTGCTTTTTTGTTTTTTATGTTTTTTCTGTTTTCCCGCAGCGTTTTCTCTGCTTTTGCGCCTGAGGCGCCTGCGCAGCAGATAAACGATTTTTCTTTATCCGGTTATGAAGATAAGGGAAAGAAAAGCTGGGATATCTCGGGTAAATCAGCGGATATCTTTACTGAGGTAGTCAAATTAAAAGAAGTAAACGGCAACTTATACGGAAAAGACGAGAATGTCAACCTTACAGCTAAAAGAGGCGATTTTAATAAGGGGGAGGGTAAGGTTTATTTAAAAGAGGATGTGGTGATTACCACTTCCGGAGGCGCCAAGCTTACGACTGATTCCATGGATTGGGACAGGAAAAATCAGCTGGTTGAAACTCAAGACAAAGTCAATATAGACAAAGATAATATAACTATTGTCGGCACGGGTATCTACGGACAGCCTAATTTAAATAAGGTATCTTTAAATAAAGATGTGCGCGTTGACATTAATCCGTCAGCCCTAAAGGACAGCCGACAGGATTTGCCGATTAAAGATAAGGTTATTATTACCTGCGATGGACCCTTGGAAGTTGATTATAGTAAAAATATCGCTACCTTCAATAATAATGTCCGGGTTGAAAGGCCGGACATCATTATTTATAGCGATAAAATGGATATCTTCTTTTCTGCGGATGACAAGAGCGCAAAGGTAGCTAACCAAACGCAAGAATCAATGGCCGGCAGCATAGACAGGATTGTGGCTAAGGGGAATGTGAGGATAGTGCGTGGGGATAATATTTCTTACAGCGATGAGGCAGTCTACGCTGCAAAAGATAAGAAGATAATTTTAAACGGCCGGCCCCAGCTGGTTTTTTATTCTACGGAAGAATTTAAAAATGCATCTTTTGGAAATTAAAGACCTAAGCAAGTCTTATAACGAAAGAGAAGTCGTCCGCGGCGTGGATATCTTGGTTAAGCGCGGCGAGATCGTCGGGCTTTTAGGGCCTAACGGGGCAGGGAAGACCACGACTTTCTATATGATTGTGGGGATTATTCCTCCTAATCGAGGGAGGATAGTTTTTGACAATTACGATATCACTAACCTTCCGATACATGAACGTTGCCGTTTTGGCATAAGTTATCTTTCGCAGGAGGCCTCGATATTCAGGAAGCTTACGGTTGAAGAAAATATAATGGCGATCTTGGAGACTTTGCCCATAAGCAGGCCGGAGAGGAAAAGGAGGTTGGATAGCTTGCTGGACGAATTAAATATCGCGCATTTAAGAAAAAATAAATCTTATACGCTTTCGGGGGGAGAGAGGAGAAGGTTGGAGATTACCAGGGCTTTGGTTACCAACCCTTCTTTTATACTTTTGGACGAGCCTTTTTCCGGGATAGACCCGATTGTAGTTAACGAGGCGCAGGAGATTATCAAGGAGCTGAAAGAAAAGGGATTGGGGATTTTGCTCACCGACCACAATGTGAGGGAAACGCTATCCATCACTGACCGCGCTTACCTTATAGCTGAAGGTAAAATTCTTATATCCGGGTCAGCAGACGAGCTTATTAATAATACCAAGGCGCGGCAGGTCTATTTGGGAGAGAAATTCAGGATGTAGTTTTTTTGTAACGAAAGGAAAAAATGAAAACAGAAGTAAAGAAGATTGACGCAAATATAAGGGAAATTAATGTTGAGGTTAACGGGGATGTTGTGTCGAATAAATTTGAAGATGTCTTCAAGCGCATATCATCAGAAGCTAAGGTCCCGGGCTTTAGGCCCGGGCATGCTCCGAGAGATATACTTGAAAAGCAATTCGGCCCTACTGCCCATGAACAGGTTTTGAAAGAACTTATCCCGGATATTTATAGTCAGGCAGTGGACAAGGAGGGGCTTGATGTTATTGAATTGCCGCAGATTTCCGAAGTTAAGCTGGATCGCAGCAATCTCTCTTTTAAGGCAAGGGTAGAGGTTAGCCCTGAGATTAATATTAAAGATTACAGGAATATAAAAATTAATTATAAGAATGTGAGTGTTTCTGCGGATGAGGTAAAACGCAGCATAGATTCGTTTAAAGAAACAAGAAAATTGGAAAAGTTAGACGACAGCTTAGCGAAGTCTTTAGGATATCCTTCTTTATCCGAGCTGGAAAAAGTCTTAGAGAAACAGATTTTTCTTCAAAAGGAGAATAGCGAGAGGCAAAAGTTGGAGAGCCAGATTATCGAGAGCCTGATTAAGGGCCTAGATTTTAAATTGCCTCAAAGTTTAGTAAAGCGGCAGTTGGAAGATATGTTAAGGCAGGCTAAGCTGGACCTTGCTTTAAAAGGAATCCCGCGCGAAAAAATAGAAGAACAGGAGAAAAAGATGCGCGAGGAGCTTGAGCCTGAAACAAGAAACCAGGTTAAGGTTTACCTGATTCTTTCATCGATAGCAAAGAAAGAGAATATTCCGCTTGATGAGCATATGCCGCGTAAGGTCATGGAATTCTTACTTAAAGAGGCAGATTGGAATATAAAAGATTAGAATTGTTTAAGGAGGTGCGTATGAGCATTAAAGGCCAAACTTTGGTCCCCATGGTTATTGAACAGACCGCAAGAGGGTATGAGAGGGCGTATGATATATACTCGCGTCTTTTAAAAGACCGGATTATATTTATCGGCACCCCCATTGATGATTATGTGGCTAATTTGATTATCGCACAGATATTATTCTTACAAATGGAAGACTATAGCAAGGATATAAACGTATACATTAATTCTCCTGGTGGCTCTGTTACCGCGGGTCTGGCCATATACGATACAATGCAATTTGTTAAATGCGATATAGCTACATATTGCGTTGGGCAAGCTTCTAGTATGGGGGCTCTTTTATTGTGCGCCGGTACGAAGGGCAAGCGCCAGTCATTGCCTAATTCAAGGGTAATGATCCATCAGCCTTGGGGAGGAGTTCAGGGCCAGGCAGAAGACATATCTAGGCATGCCAAGGAAATTTTGAATATGCGCGATAAGATTAATCAGATCCTGTCCCAGCATACAGGCCAGACTCTAGAAAAAGTCCAGAAGGACACGGACAGGGATTATTTTATGTCTGCCGAGGAAGCTAAGGTTTACGGTTTGGTTGACGAAGTAATCATCCCAGGCAAGAAGAAATAATAATATCGTCTTTAAAATAATAACCAGTTAGACAAAAGAAAGGAAAGATGATGAGGAAGAACTATCTTTTAACCCCCGGGCCTACGCCTTTACCTCCCCAGGTGCTTGAAGCAATGAGCAGGCCTATTATTCATCATAGGACGCCTCAATTCCAGACAATACTAAAAGAGGCAACTGAAGGATTGAAATATGTTTATCAGACCAAGAATGACGTCTTTATTTTAGCTTCTTCCGGAACCGGGGCAATGGAGTGCGCGTTGATTAATCTGCTATCTGAAGGCGATACGGCTTTAGTTGTCCAGGGGGGGAAGTTCGGAGAGCGATGGACAGAGATTTGCAAGGCCTACGCCATAAACGCTGAAGTTATTGATGTAGAATGGGGTAAGGCGGTTAGGCCTGACGATATTGAAGCTAAACTTAAGTCAAACCCAAAGATCAAAGCAGTCTTTACCACTCTTTGCGAAACTTCAACTGGCGTTGCTAATGATATTGAAGCTATTGGGAAGATTGTTAAAGGTACTCAGGCAGTTTTAGTCGTAGATGCCATAAGCGGCTTAGGGGCGATTGACTTAAAAACTGACGAATGGAATGTTGATTTGGTAGTCTCCGGGTCGCAAAAAGGGTTAATGCTTCCTCCGGGGTTAGGTTTTATTTCAGTAAGCCCAAAGGCATTTAAGTTAATTGAAGTTTCGCAAAGCCCGCGTTATTACTTTGATTTAAGAAAATCAAAAAAGGCACTGGATAAAACAGATACGCCGTTTACCCCTGCCATTACGCTTATTATTGCCTTAAACGAAACGCTTAAAATGATGAAACAGGATGGTCTTGACGCGGTATTTTTAAGGCATAAGAAGATGGCAGATGCAACCAGGGCTGCAATTAAAGCTTTGGGGCTTAAATTATTTGCTCCCGAAGCAGGGTCTGATGTTGTTACCGCTGCCTATGTGCCTGAGGGTATTGACGGAGAGAAGCTGGTGAAAACTATGCGCGATACTTACGGAGTAACTATTGCTGGGGGCCAGGATGAATTAAAGGGAAAAATATTCAGGGTTGCGCATATGGGTTTTATTGAAGAATTCGATATTATATTAGGCATATCCTGCATTGAAAAAGTGCTTTTTCAGATGGGGTATAAATTCAACTTGGGCTCCGGGGTAAAAGCCGCGGAAGAGGTATTCCTAAAAAACTAATCAGGAGGTTTGGTAATGTTTAAGATCTTGGTAAGCGATGCGTTATCCGAAGAAGGTCTTAAGATATTAAGAGAGGTAAAAGATTTTGAGGTTGATGTAAAGACAGGTCTTTCCCCTGAAGAGCTAAAAAGTATCATAAAAGATTATGATGCGCTTTTAGTGCGTAGCGCTACTAAGGCCAGCGGGGATATTATTAACGCCGCCTCAAGGCTTAAGGTTATCGGACGCGCCGGAGTAGGTTTAGATAATGTGGATTTGGATGCTGCTACCCAAAAAGGTGTAATTGTGATGAATACCCCCGGAGGCAACACTATTTCTACTGCAGAGCATGCCTTTAGTATGATTCTTGCGCTTTCAAGGAATATACCCCAGGCCAATGCGTCTACTAAAAAAGGGGAATGGAAACGCTCTAAATTTATGGGAGTTGAGTTGTATGCCAAGGTTTTAGGTATAGTCGGGTTCGGCAGGATAGGAAAAGAGGTCGCAAAGCGTGCCCTTTCTTTCGGGATGCGCGTTTTAGCCTATGACCCTTTTTTATCTAAAGATGTGGCTGAATCTTTAGGGATAGAAGTGGTAGAGCTGAAAGAATTATTTCAACAGTCTGATTATATTACAGTGCATACGCCTATGACGGATGAGACCAGACATATGATTTCTGCAGAGCAGTTTGCCCAGATGAAAAAAGGGGTTCGTTTGATTAATTGCGCCAGGGGAGGGATTATTGATGAACAGGCCCTTGCTGCCGCAGTTCGTGAAGGTAAGGTTGCCGGCGCAGCTTTAGATGTATTCGAAAAAGAGCCTGTTGCCGCGGACCATGAAATTTTAAAATTGGACAATGTTATCGTGACCCCGCATCTGGGGGCATCAACAGAAGAGGCGCAGGTGAATGTTGCGATAGAAGTGGCAGAAATTGTGCGCGACGCGCTGTTAGGCAAAGGCATACGTAATGCCGCAAACTACCCATGTCTTGAGGCTGAGGTATGCAAAATGCTCGACCCTTACATATCTCTCTCCGAGAAACTGGGAGCTTTTGCCGGGCAGTTGGTAGAAGGAAGATTTCTGGAATTGGATATCAGCTATAGCGGAAGTATAGCTGCGTATGATTTAAGCCCCTTAACCATGGCTTTATGCAAAGGCCTCCTGTTTTCGATACTGAAGGAGAATGTAAATTTTATCAATTCCGTTTCTCTGGCTAAAGATAGGGGCATTAAGATCAAAGAGGCAAAATCATCCAAAGAGGATGAGTTCGTAAATCTTATTCAGGTCGAGTTAAAAACTGATAAGGACACCAGGGTACTTTCAGGAACTCTCTCTGGCAATAAGCAACCCAGGATTGTTAAAATTAATGAATATTATCTTGAACTTGCTCCTTCAGGAGATATGGTTTATATTGAAAACTGGGACAAGAGAGGCTTAATCGGAAACCTGGGGACGCTTTTGGCTAAAGAAGGAGTTAATATTGCTGCCATGACTATCGGCCGCGATAAACCGGGAGGAAAAGCGATAAGCGTCTGGAATGTAGATAGCCATATTTCAAATGAGTTAACCCAAAAGATTAAGAAACTGGAAGACGTCCTAGTTGTAAAAGGAATAAGGATTTAAGGAAAGAGGTGGATAATGAAAGATAAGCCTAAAATATCAATAATTGACGTAACTAACCGCGACGGTGTTCAGACTTCGCGCATCTGCCTTTCTAAGCTCCAGAAGACAATGCTCAATATTTATCTGGATGAAATGGGCATATTTCAATCGGAGTTTGGTTTTCCACTTACCCGCCACGAGACTAACTATCTTAACGCCAACTTGGAATTAGTTAAGAAAAATGCGCTTTCTTCTATAAGGCTGGGAGGGTGGTTGCGGGCTACGCGCGATGATGTTAAAAAGGCGTTTAAGTTAATACCCGGGCTTAAGCACGTTAACTTATCGATATCGACATCTGATCAGATGATTGTAAATAAATTTAAGGGTAAGCTTGATCATCAGTCGGTAATAAAGGAGATGTCCGAGGCGGTTAAGGAGGCTTTGGATTCCGGAGCTACTTCAATAGGGGTTAATGCGGAAGATGCTTCCCGCACAAAAATGGATTATTTGGTTGAATTTGCTCAGAACGCAAAGAACGCAGGGGCGCAGAGGATCCGTTATTGCGACACATTAGGTTTTGATACGCCTTTTAGTATCTACGAGAGGATTAAGGTTCTGGCAGAATCAGTCAAGATCCCGATAGAAGTGCATTGCCACAATGATTTAGGTTTGGTTGTGGCTAACTCAATTTCCGGCGCAAAGGCGGCAGTTGACGCCGGAGTGGATGCGTATATAAATACTTGTGTTAACGGCATGGGAGAGCGCGCCGGAAACGCAGACCTAGTTTCCGTGATTTTGGCAATAAAATACGGCAGCGGCATGGAGGATTACCTGCTTAACGAAAAGGTGGATTTAAAAAAGGCATGGAAGATATGCAAATATGCTTCGTATGCCTTTGGTGTGCCGATTCCCATAAACCAGCCGGGTATTGGAGCAAACGCTTTTGCCCATGAATCCGGGATACACGCTGACGGGGCGTTAAAAGACAGGCGTAATTACGAGCTCTATGATTACGAGGAACTTGGCAGGGGAGAGCCTGAAATTATTGAGACCGGGCGCAAGATCACTGCCGGAGAATATTCCGGGATAAAAGGTTTCAGGAATGTATATGAAAAAATAGAGATTGCCTTTGCTGATGATGCAGAGGCAACTGAAGTTCTGGAGCTGGTTAGGTATGCAAACGTGCATAATCAGAAGCCTCTGGTTGATGACGAGCTTAAATTTATCGCTAGACATCCGGATATCGCGCGTAAGATATTCACAATGATCCCTTAACATATATCTCAAGAGACCATAAAGATAAAGGAACAAGAATGAATATAGTATTGGTAGGGATACAGTGGGGTGACGAAGGCAAGGGTAAGATAATTGATATACTCTCCCGCAAAGTAGATTATATCGTCCGTTACCAAGGAGGCAATAATGCCGGGCATACGGTTGTGGTTGGGGATAAGGAGTATATATTTCACCTCATGCCATCCGGGATACTGCATAAAGGTAAGGTCTGTTGTATAGGTAACGGAGTGGTTGTTGACCCTGTCGTATTGCTTAAAGAGATGGAAGGCTTAGCGAAATCGGGGATAAATATAAATAGCCGACTTAAGATTTCTTCTCTTGCGCACGTAATTATGCCTTATCACCGGATATTGGACCAATTGAGGGAAACAAAAAGAAAACATAAGATAGGGACTACCGGCCGCGGCATAGGACCTTGTTATGCGGATAAAATCAGCCGCTGCGGTATACGTATGGCGGATATATTAAACCCTGATATTTTTGCCGAGAAGCTGAAAGATAATCTTAAAGAGAAGAACGAAATATTCAGGAAGGTTTATAAACATCCCGGGTTTGATTTTAAGCCCGTATACAGAGAGTATCTGGGTTACGGTAAACTCCTTTCTCCGCATATTTCAAATACTGCTTTAATTTTAAACCGTGCTATAGACGCAAGAAAAGATATTCTTTTCGAGGGTGCTCAAGGCACCTTCCTGGATATTGATTTCGGGACCTATCCTTTTGTCACTTCGTCTTCTGCTACTAGCGGCGGTGCCTGCATCGGGACAGGTGTCTCTCCGTTAAAGATAGATAGGATTATTGGCGTAGCTAAGGCATATACTACTAGGGTAGGTGAAGGCCCGTTTCCTACAGAGTTTTCAAAAGATTTTTCCGGAATTATGCGTAAAAAAGGGAATGAATTCGGGGCAACTACCGGTAGGCCCAGAAGGTGCGGATGGTTCGATTCGTTAATGGCCAAAGAGGCGGTTATGCTTAATGGCGCCACTGAGCTCGCAGTCATGAAAATGGATGTATTAGACGGTTTAAAGAAGATCAAAGTATGCACTGCCTATAAATATAAAGGTAAGCTTTTTAAAGAGTTCCCGCATGACCTTAAGGTGTTGAGTAATCTTAAGCCCGTTTATAAAGAAGTTTCAGGCTGGCCTGAAACCTTAAGAAAGCCAAAACGTTATAGTGATTTTCACCCCAATGCCAGGGCGTACCTTAAAATGATCTCTGATATGCTTAAAGTAAAAATTAGCATTGTTTCGGTTGGCTCAGCCAGGGAAGACACTATTTTTCTTGACTCTTAAATTAGCTTATGTTATAGTTAACCTCATAAATTAAGAAGGAGAAGAAGAAATGAAAAAGGCATTAAAAACCATACTGGTAGTATTATTAGGTTTTTCGCTTTCAAGCTGCACTTTTATATTTCAAAAAGGGAGGCGCTCTGATGCGCTGAAGATTGAAGAGCTTTCTAGCCAGCTGGATGAATTATCCCGCGCTAAGAAGATGCTTGAAGAGAGGTTGGGCAAAGAGATATCCGATAAGCAGATAAAGTTACAGATGATGGAGAAGGGCCTGGTTATTACCGTGGTAGGCGATCTTCTTTTTGATTCCGGTAAGGCAAAAATAAAACCCGAGGCTTATCCGCTTTTGGATAAGGTATCAAAAGTCTTAAAAGATAATATGGCCGGGTTCAATATCGGCATAGAGGGATATACGGATGATGTTCCGATAAGGCATTCTGGCTGGAAGTCTAACTGGGAATTATCTACCGCGCGCTCTTTAAGCGTCCTGCATTTTCTTGTAAATGAAAAAGGCATTTCTCCTGAGCGGCTCTCGGCAATAGGTTTTGGTGAATACCGCCCTGTCGCCCCTAATGACACAAAAGAGGGGAGAAAGTTAAACCGCCGGGTTGAGATTGTCATACAGCCGAAGGTTTCAAAAGTAAAAGAGC
>Ga0172371_10001647_pt1 | contig 35539 bp, 40 predicted proteins | sample Lak12m_FD_114543 | JGI IMG/M metagenome (GOLD analysis project Ga0172371, IMG submission 114543) | Freshwater microbial communities from Kabuno Bay, South-Kivu, Congo - kab_022012_12m | ecosystem: Environmental > Aquatic > Freshwater > Lake | place: Democratic Republic of the Congo: South-Kivu... | reverse complement strand
TGGTTCCCGGCTTACGCCGGGAAAATATCTGGATTCCTGCTTTCGCAGGAATGACGGCACGGAAGCTCGCTGTTGGTTGGGCTGAGCTAGAGGCATAATCCTTTTGCAAAAGAGTTTTCCCCCTGGAACCCCCTTTCAGAAAACTCCCATATGATTGCGGCACAGTTGTCGAGCCAGCGACATTTTTGGTCGCCCGCACACGACGGTTACGGCTATTTCGTAGGATGCGGTGACCAACGGGAACCGCATCGTTCGCGTTCTTTCCGGATCGATGCGGTTCGATTTCGCTCACCACATCCTACGCGCTAATGCAAACCAACATTTAGAGTTTTTTGGGAAGGGGCCGAGGAACCCTTTTTTACACAAAAAAGGGTTCCCCGGAATGTCTTTGCCCTCTCTCCGTCCGCCTTTTCCTTCACACCCCCGGCTCCTTCACTATAGCGCCTGCGGGGCAGATGTCCGCGCAGACTCCGCAGCCGCTGCAGATCGCCTCATCTATTCCGGATTTGTTAATGCTCGCATCCCATCTGAGGCCCGGGCACCGGAAAACTCTTGTGCACAGCCGATTACAGCCGCAGTCCTCGCCGAGACACTTGGCAGGATCTATGCTCACTTTGTATCGTTTGGCGGCCTTCTTCCCGCGCACCAGAGCGCATTCCTGCCTGAGTATGAGCACCTTAGTCCCACGTTGCTGTAGCATGTCGTAGATAGTCGTTGCGGTCTCCTCCAGATTAAATGGGTCTTTAATGACGGCTTCCAGGCCCAGGGAGCGACATAGTTCTTCTATCACAATCGGCGGAGCGTCAAATCCCATAGCATTGACGGGACTTCCGGGATGCGGCTGAAAGCCCGTCATGGCAGTGGCGCTATTATCGAGGATGATCATCAAGAAGTCCGATTTGTGATGTAGCGCATTGATTAAGGCCGGGATCGCCGCATGATAGAAGGTCGAATCGCCACAAACGGATATGGACGGCTGAGTAGCCCCAAACCTGGTCAGCATGCCGAAGCCGCACGCCATTCCCGTGCCTGACCCCATGGCGTGGAGCGTCTTGGACTGATTGAACCCGGTGGCAAGAACCGAAAGAGCGTAGCAGCCTATATCACCGAATACGACGCCTTCTCGACCGTCCAGGGCCAATGCCTTCTTGACAGCCCAAAATGTAGCCCTGTGAGGACAGCCGGGACAAAAAGCGAGCGATCGCGCAGGCGCAAAATCGTTCAGAGTGCCCTTCGTTTGTTCGAGGTAGCCAGTGTCAACCTCCGGGATCGGAACGCCGGTAACATCGGCCAGAATCCGGATAACCAAGCCGGGCGATAGTTCACCCACTGCCGGGACCGTCCCGGACTTCTTTCCGAAGAAGCTGACTCGAGGAAGTTCGCTGTTGTGGTCCGCGAAGACCTCCTTCACATTGTTTTCCAGGACCGGGTCAACCTCCTCCACAAAAAGCACTTTTTCCGTTTTCTTGAAATTATCGAGGATCAAGCCTTCCGGCAACGGCCATGTAGTCCCGATTTTCAGAATCCCGACCCGTGAATCCAGCTCCAAAAATTGCACGGCTTCCCGCGTGAAGAGAAAACCCGCTCCGCACGTAATTACTAATAACTCCGGATTGTGGGGACCCTCATACGTATTGAAGCGCGATTCGGCAAAGACTTGCCCAGCCTGTTTCAATCTGTCGTGAGCGCGTGGATGAGTCAGGGGCACGGGCATGGCCGAATAAACGTTTGAAGTGTCAAAATGAGGAACCGGACGGGATTTCGGGAGCGCTCCGAGAGTCACGTTGCCTCTGGCGTGCGATATCCTGGTCACGCTGCGGACGATGCAGACGTTATTAATTTTCCGGGATAGCTCAAAGGCTTCTTTTATCATGTCTTTGGCTTCATGGAACGTGGCAGGCTCCATCAACGGCAGGTCCGCGAGCTTCGCAAATATCCTGGAATCCTGCTCATTCGTGCTGGATATCCCGGATGGATCGTCACAAACCACCAGCACAAGGCCGCCTGCTATTCCGCTCAAATTAAGGTTCAACAAAAAGTCCGAGGCCACATTCATGCCGTTTTGTTTCATGGCCACGAGAGCGTTTAAACCGGAAACAGCCGCTGCAGCGGCCACTTCCAGGGCCACCTTCTCGTTGATGGACCACTCCACGTATATGCCCATTTCATTAGCTACTGAGGCCAGGGAGCCAATTATTTCCGATGACGGGTTCCCCGGATACGCGGCCGCCACACTGACTCCGGCTTCGAGGGCGCCGCGAGCGATCGCTTCGTTGCCCATCAAAAGGACTTCCTTGCCGGGAGCGTCCTTGCTTATCATAGCCATGCTAAAATCTCCTAGATCAAGACTCACCGCAGAGAGCGCAGAGAACGCTGAGTCTATTTTTCTTTGAATTTATTTACGAGGCGGCGTAATCCACGCCGCAGCTCCATCACATTGAAATTCATTAGCAAACCTACAGGAACTCCGGACAGTTTTAAGTAGGAAAGAAGTTGCGCTTCATGAAAATTGCCTCTAATCTGTCTACCGCTTTGAGTTCAACGATGACGAGTTCTTGTACCAGTAGGTCGATTCGATAACCGCAATCCAGATAGACTTCACGATATTTGATAGGTAAGCTCTTTTGTCGTTCAACTCTCAATCCTCGTTCAGCCAATTCAAATGCGAGGCATGATTCGTAGGTCGACTCCAGCAGCCCCGGACCGAGTTCGCGATGAACTTCAATGGCTGCCCCAATTATCCTTTCGGTAATTTCATTCAAATCTATTGTCATCTCTGCGTTTTCCGCGATCTCTGCGGTGAGTCTCTAAAGGGAGTTTCATGTCACGCGCTTTTTTTTGTTTGCGGACGCTATTTTCAGGTGCTCGAGATTAGTGTCGGGGAAGACGTCAATTTCGAGCTTGCCTGAACTAATAGCCCGTTCGACCAGCCCGCGCCCCACTTCCGTTCTCGTAATCAGCGTGTTCCAACCTTCTCTGCCCTCATACATGCCCACGGAAACGTCTGCGTATTCGGAAGTCATATCAGGGCATTTCCAACAAGCCGCCTGAATCAGCGGCCGCACATCCTCAAGTGAGATACTCTCTATACCCGCAGCGGTTTCTATTTCGAGAGTGTTGGCCGGCGGGGGCGGGATGTGAAACTTCTTGACTTCCGTGAGACCGAATCGGTCACTAAGGAAGGAAACAAAGTCACGACTCGAGAAAGCCCAGTTGCAGAACAGCCCTACAACCAACGCTATACGCTCTTTCAGGTGTTCATTTTTTAAGTCGTAGAGCGCCATTTTACGCACAGATCTCACCTGACAAGGAAGTCCCACCACTCCGATGCGTTCAAAGCCGCGATCCAACGCTTCACGCAAACCTGCCAGTGAATGAGCCCCCACATACCTGGAGCCTACGCAGGAAACGATCTCCTGAACCGTGGTAGCTACCGTGCCATGGGGATACTCTTCCCCGGGCGGGATGGTGGTCAATACCGCGGAGTCTATCAAGCCTTGTTCGATGGCCATTTCCATGAGGGTGGAAACTGTGCCGCCTGCTTGGCCGGCGACAGCAAGGTCGAGGTCTTTTGATCGGGAAGCCACAACGCCGGTCACATGACCTATCTCTGAACTGTCGGATGATTGGCCGAAGACAAATTGGCTAGCGGCCTCAGCATCGAAAAAAGTCATGGGGCAATAGGCAAAACATCGGCCGTGCTCGACTGTGCAGCGGTCCAACATGACGGTCTTGCCCTTGAAGGCTGTCAAGTAAGGACAGCCGGCCACGCACGCGCCGCAGGCCGCGCATGAGCCGGTCTGCAAGACCCGCCGATTCAGTTCATCCAACCCGTAAATCTCAGTCATAGCGATCCTTTGGAAGAGGGGAGAAAGTCGGGGGGAAACCCTTTTGCAAAAGGGTTTCCCCCCGAACCCTCCTTCCGAAAACTCTTAATTATGTTGGCTTCTAGGCCTCAAATGCCCGAGAGCCTCTGTAAACCGTTCACATTTTAGGCGATGGGGAAACCTTTATCGACTCAATTATGCCACGGAGACGAGCCAACTGCAAATCCGGATGCAGCGCTTACCATTCCACGGACGAATTGCACGCCAATTGGTCTGGAATAAAGGCCTTTTGGCGCAGGCAGGCTGGAAAGCCTGTCCCACATGGTCAACGCCAGGGCTTTAGAATCCGGTGGCCAGATGCCGTTTTGCCACCAGATAGATCCGCGGAGAAGGGCAATATCCACAAAGGGCGCATAAATAGGAGTTTTTGAGGGGGGCTTTGGGGGGAACTTTTTGCAAAAAGTTCCCCCCAAAAGTTTCTCTTCAATCCCTTACACTCCAAGGTATTCTCGCATCAGTTCCTTTTTTGTGCGGAGGTCTTCCACGCTGCCGTGGTACACGATTCCGCCTTTGTCGATTACGTACGCTCGGTCGCTTATGTCCAGGGCAAAGAGGGCGTTTTGTTCGGTCAGTAATATGGTAAGGTTTTCTTCTCTGAGCCTCGTGATCTGCTGTTTCAACATCTGAATCACAATGGGAGCGAGGCCTATAGAAAGCTCGTCCAGCAACAGCAATTCGGGATCAGCCATGAGCGACCGGGCAATGGTCAACATCTGTTGCTCGCCGCCACTAAGGTCACCACCCATACGATCATGCAATTGTTCGAGCCTGGGGAACATTTCGTATGTTTTTGCAAGCTTACCTTGGAATGCTTTCCTGCTCTTGTGTCTGGCTCCCAGTTCAAGGTTTTCTTTGACAGTTAGTTCGGTGAAGATCAATCGGTTCTCCGGAACCATGCATATCCCTTTTCGGGCTATTCTGTACGAATCTTTACCGCTTATCTCCTCGCCCTTGAATTTGACGCTGCCCGAGCGAGGTTTGTTCAGGCCGACGATGCTGCTAAGCGTGGTGGTTTTCCCGGCGCCGTTTCTGCCGAGGAGGCAGACTATTTCTCCGCGGTCAACTTCAATCGAGACGTCGAAAATCGCCTGGAATACATCGTAAAAGGTATTGATGAGGCTCACTTCAAGGAGCATCACGATTCTCCGAAATCCAATTGTTTACCGCGGAGAGCGCAGAGGACGCAGAGAGGGAGAAAATGGGAACCCCTTTTTTGCAGAAAAGCGGTTCCCGCACCCTCCGCAAAAAACTCCTATGCGGGCTGGCGGCAACGAAATCGCCTCTCCACACGCAACCGGATGGAAACGCTTCCCCAGTAACTTCATTTTTCTCTGCGTCCTCTGCGCACTCTGCGGTGAATAGTTTCACCGGCCACTCGGCTGATCGGTTGAGCCGAAATAGATGTCTTGCACCAGTTTGTTGTTGCGGATTTCTTCAGTTTTTCCCGCAGCGATTACCACCCCGAAGTTCATCACAGTGATATGAGAAGAAACGCTGAACACCACGTCCATCTTGTGCTCGGTCAGCAGGACCGTGAGCGACATTTCCCGGGCGATTTTGCGGATCAGTTCTATAGTGCCGGTGGTTTCAACCGGTGACATGCCGCAGGTCGGCTCATCCAACAAAAGCATCTCCGGACGAGTGGCGAGAACAATCCCCAATTCGAGCTTTTTTCTGTCCCCCGCAGGTAGGGTCCCCGCGAGTTCGTCCCTTTTGTCGACGAGTTCCACAAGGGAAAGAACCTCTTCAGTATTCTTCAGCCTCATTTTGCTCGCGTCCGAAAACAGGGAAAGTCCCTGACCGCCTGTAACAAGGGAAGTGGCTTGAATGTTTTCGAAGACTGTGAGTCGAGGAAAAACGCTGGTTACCTGAAAAGAGCGGCCCATGCCCAACTGGACAATTTTTTCGGGAGCCAGGTTGGTTATATCAGCGCCCTTGAATAAAACTCGCCCTTCGTCGCATTTATGAAATCCGCTAATAAGATTGAATAATGTGGTCTTCCCTGCGCCGTTCGGGCCTATGACGCTATAGATCTCTTTTTCTTCGACCTGGAGATCGACGCCCCGGACTGCGGTCACCCCGCCGAAAGACTTCTTGATCCCTTTTGTTTCCAGAATTTCCATCAGGCCGCCTTCCTGTTCATCGTGGACCGTAATTGTTCATTGATCAGTCCGCCGACGCCCTGGGGAAAGAAAAGAACTATGAGGATCAAGGTAATGCCAATGAAAAGCCCCCAATATTCAGTGTAAGACGTAATGAATGAGTTGAGCAGCACCATTATTACCGCGCCCAGGGCCGGGCCGAAAAACACGTGCATGCCACCAAGCAGTCCCATTAGCAGCACTTCACCTGAGACGCTCCATTTAAAGACATCAGGCGCAACTGATGTCTCCAAAAAGACATACAGAGCGCCCGCAACCCCGGAAAAGAAGGCTGATATCACAAAAGCGCTCAATCGATACCTCTGAATTCTGACGCCGATGAATGTTGACCGTTCCGGATTTTCTCGCAGAGTTCTGAGGATCATGCCAAAGGGTGATTTCGCGATTCGCCACATGATATAAAAACAGATCGAGCTTACTACAAGCGCAAAATAGTAATAGTTTACATATGTGTCGAGGGTAGAGAGCAGAGCAGGGCTGGCTATCCCCTGTATGCCGTCGTCACCGAATGTGAAGCTGCGCCACTTAAACACCAATATGTAGAGCAATTGCGCAAAAGATAGCGTTAGAGTGGCAAAATAGAAGATCCCCTTGATTTTTACGCTGAAGTAACCGATTACTAGCCCGGCGAGGGCCGCAGCCAGCGGCGCCGTAAGAAAGGCCAGCGGCATAGGGCAAGAGGTCTTCACCATGAGCAGCGCGCAAGTGTAAGCTCCGGCGCCGTAAAAAGCCGCATGACCAAATGACATCATGCCGCCGTAACCCATCACGAGATTAAAACTGGTGGCGAACAGGGCCCATACGATTATTTTTATAATCAAATAAAGATAATATTGTGAGATCCAGGTTTCCACTGCAAATGGGAGCGCGATCAGCGCCAGGGCAACGGCCGATCCGGCAATCCATTTTGTTTTGTTAGCATTTGTCATCGAGCAGCCTTACCGAGCAAGCCCGAGGGTCTGAGGATAATGATTGCCGCAGCAAGCGCAAACAGAAAGGCCATAGCATATTTTTCGAGGACCAGTATCCCCATTGCATAGAGCTGTCCTGTGATGAATGCCGCCAGTAGAGCGCCCCAAACATTACCCAGCCCGCCGATGATGACCACCAGGAAACATTCAATGATAATCTCCATGTCCATGCCGAGCGATAATCGCACTGTCGGGGATATCACCACACCTGCGAGCCCTCCGAGCCATGTGGCCATCATGAATACTACTGTAAAGAGCCCTCTTACATTGTAACCGAGCATCTCCACCATTTCCCTGTGTTCGGCCGAGGCTCGCATCAGTTTTCCGAGGCGTGTCATATTGAGGATGAACCACATCATAAGAGCCACAATGAGACCTACCCCGATAATGAAAAAATAATAGGCAGGAAACGTGTGACCAAACAGAGAGACAAATCCCGCAAGGATGGGCGGTGTCTGCACTATTCGCAGGTCCACGCCCCAGAGCATTTTCGTGAGGTCACCTATGACAAAGATCAGCGCATAAGTGAGCAGGATCTGCAGCAGATGATCCTTACTGTAGATCCGGCGCAAGAGCACGTATTCGACCAGACCCCCAACGAGACTCACGCCAACCGGAGCCAGCGCCAGTGCAATCCAAAAGTTTGCGGGGGTGGACGCGAAAGCTTGAGTGAGACTGAAGGCCATATAAGCCCCCAGCATATAGAACGACCCGTGAGCAAAGTTTACGACTCGCATCACACCGAAGACCAGCGTGAGCCCGGAGGCCATCAAGAAAAGTATCATGCCGCGGCACAGACCGCTAACAAATTGGCCGAGCAGTATTGAAGGGTCAAATTCCATGTGGAAACCGGAATGACGAGGATTTTTTCAGAATTCATGGGGAGGCCCTTTTTGCAAAAAGGGCCTCCCCAGACCCCTCCCCAAAAATTCCTATAATATGAATCCGTTGCAGGGTCCGGGGCTTGAGCCGCGGCGTACTCTCCAACGACAAACACCTCTCTTACTAACTTTCCGGTCACCGAAGCCGCCTCGTTTGTGGGGTAGAGCCCCTGGGAACGCAGCGCCAATGATCGCGTTCCTCCCGAGGGGGCGGTGGACCGCTTCTTAATCCAAAAAGGTCTCCCGAATTTCTTGCTTCTTTCTCCTACTTGCCACCTTTCCTCGACTGCATCACTTCCTCGCAAGTGGGCATGCTCTTCTCAGGTGGTGTCATAACTACTTCTTTGATCACAGGGAACGGATATCCTTCCGCCTGGATGATTTTCCCCCAGAAAGCGGGTGTTTCCGCCTGGTGATCGCAGGCCCTCATTTTGATCTTTCCCACAGGGGTATCGATGGTTAAACCCTCGAGCGCCTTAATCACCTTTCCGGTTTCGGTAGTCCCGGCTTTCACAAGCGCCTCAGTAAGGAACTTAGCGCAGCAGTAGCCCGAGAACACGCCGATTCCGGACGGATAGGGGTCAGCTTTCCCTTGCTTCTCGCTGAATTCCACGTACTTTTTCACAAACGCTTTATTATCCGGGCTATCCGGAAAGTACCAGAGGTAGTTGGAGCCGCCGTAAATGCCCGTGGGCATGCTTTCTTTCAGTGCCCTCGGAAAGACCGAATCAGCAAGGCCGAAAGCGAAGACAGGCACTTTCTCGGGAAGTCCGAATAATTTCACCTGCTTCATCACCGCGATCAATCCGGATGCTCCAAAAGCTACGTACACGGCTTCAGGCTTGCTGGCCATCAACGCCGTGAGATACGGGGTGTAGTCGGTCTCCTGAAGTTTGGGCCAAGCTTCGCCTACTTTTTCCACATCCGGCTTGTTCTTTTTCAGACCTTTCCAAAAGTTGTCTGCTATGGAATGCCCGTACTCATAGTCTTCACCCAAAATATACCATTTCTTATAGGGCATGGCCGCGGCAAAGGCCCCGCCTGCCGTTCCTTCGATATCTGCGCTGGGGCAGCCGCGGAAAAGGTATTCGTGCCCCTTATCCTCAGTGATCTTTTCGCTTCTCGCTATATGCACCATGAACAACTTTTTCCTCTGTTTTGCGAACTCGGATACCGCGAGGGCGGAACCACTGTTGGTGGTTCCTGCGAGGAAGTCGACATTATCTTTGAGCGCCAGTTCACGGGCATGGGTGAGCGCCTCGTCCGGTTTAAATTTGTCATCTCGTGTGATGATCTCAATCTTTCGGCCCTTTAGGCCTCCTTTGGCATTGAATTCCGCAATGACCATTTCCCATCCGGCCAGGGCAGGTTTGGTGAAAGCCGCGGCCCCCCCGGAAAACGCGTCAATCATTCCAATTTTGATCGGCTTTTCCGCTAAAGCGTTTAGAGGAACAAAGCATACAGCCAGGGCAATAGCTGTTATGCAAAAATAAACCGCCGTCGCAGGTCGTTTCCGCCTTATCATCATTTCCTCCCTTAGATGAAAGATTTACTTGGCGTCATGACACCACATGCAGAAACCTAAAATGGCTCTATTAGCTTCGACTTGGGATGGGACCCATTTCACGATACGGATGGAAAAATGATTCGCAGATCGATTTATGGCACAAAGCGACCGGCCCGGTCAATCTGATACTTCATTGACCGAGGAATCCACAGTGGGGTATGCTCAAGAATAACCGGCAATAAGTCGGTTATGGCGGAAAATCATGCCCGATCAGCTCGGTCGCTCAAGAAACAATCTCCGTAGAGTTACAAGGACTCTGGAGCTGCGCAATCGCTTGCGGCGAGCAAGCACAGTCCTGGAAAACATGGACACCATAGCGGCCGCTCCGCGCAGCCGTTCCCCATGGGGGACCTACAAACATTATGTCTGCGCGATAGGAGGCGCTTTGGTGGGAGGAGTATCCGTCCTCATTGGGACAGCTCTACTTGATGGCCCACGTGCGGCAAGCCCGGACGAATCGGCCAAAATCACAAATCCTATGATCATCGCAGTCGATCGTGCGCTGGCTCAAGCTGACCAGCTAGCCAAAATCCTTGAGACCATAGTCACTCAAGGACGATCCAAAGCGCATTTCGAGGAGCCTGGGCGTAAGGGAGAGTATAAGGATTGCCTCGAGAATTGCGCGAAGAGTATCCGGATAGACGACGAATCCGACAAATGGCTTCTGATAAACTGCCGCAACGAGTGCATTGCGCAGTATAGTAAACGCGTGAAAGAGATTCGGAAACTTCATAAGGATTCGGACTGAGAGCTGCGTCAGTATAAGCGGCTCGATGAGAGCGCAATAGTCTGCGGGGAGTGGAACTTGGTTGTATGCGTTGTCTTTGTGGCTCTAACAGGTTTATGGACTTTCACCACAATCCCGGCCGTTATGGGGCGGCGACGCAGGAAGACTGGCGTATCGAAGTGAAACTGAATATGTAAGGGACTAATTCGCATCAACAAATGAGATCATCGAGGGAAAGATCATGAATAGAATGTCTAGCGCATTGATAATCCTGTTGTTCGCTCTCGTTCTCTCGGGCGGAGAAATCTTCACTGCCCAAGCTCGAGCCGCTGACGTGCGGGAGGGTCAGAATTCGGGGCCGTCGGATCGAGAGATACAGGACATGGCGCGCAGCATGGGGATGGATCCGAAATTGTGCGATGGTCTGCAGGAAAGGATAAATCGCATTGTGGCTATCTCCGAGTCGTCGATCACTGACGAGGAGAAGGTGGAAAAGCTATCGGAGGCCGTCGCCGAATCCATCGCAGGAATGCAAAAATCAGGTTCCAAGGATGCTGAAGTCGCAAAGGCCGCTAATCAGTATCTTGTTCTCATGAAAGGACTCATCGCCGCGGTGCGGGCATCGGTCGGAACGGGTGACAAGAAAGTTTCCGCCTCAGCCAAAGAGGATTTGCAGAAACTTATTATTTTAACAAAAACTTATGTCGCTATGATGAAGATCATGTGCCCGAAATTGACCTTGCCGGACACTATGAACAAGTAATCGAAGTCCATAGTATTGAAGAATTGCATGAATTTCGGCCTGGCTAAGCTCAGGCGGAGCACAGGCTAGGGAGGTGGCTCAATGAAAACGTTTCGTCAGCTCATGGCGATTATCGCTGTAATGATGGCGCTTTGCATTATTCCATGCTTGTTACCCGCTGAAACCCCGGAGGATGACGCGCAAATCGAATGGGCTGCGCCTGTCGCGGCGCAGCAGGATGGCGACGAGGTGGTCGATATTAGCGCCTGTCAAAATGCGTGTCGGATGCGCTATGGTCCTAACCCACCCACGGGATTCGGCGCTCCGAACCATCGAGATGCGGAAGCTGCGAAAGACCCCGGCGCAACGGTGGAACAGAGCAGTCCCACTTTATACATACAATGTGTGGAGGACTGCGAACGGAATTACTGGAAACAGTTTGATGAAGATACAAAGGGATCGAGGCGCAAGCGCTAAATTGGATGGTATGACGGGATTGGCTTAGCGATGGCCCGTCCTCAACGGAGTCGGGTATGGGTTGGCGCGCGACCGGATTCACAATCGGAGGCCCCAAGATGAGACCAAAGCTTTTGATCTCGATACTGGCGGCAATTGTGGCGATGCTTTCATACGATTCATGTTTTGCGCCGGTTCAACCCGCGGCGGTCTTTGCCGTAGCCGAATCCGACATTGCGGGCCGCGATTCATTTTTACCGCAGATTGACGGGCAAGCCGCGTTTGACCTGAACTATTGCCAAAGGGAATGTCGCTCGCGTTTCGGCCTCGAACCTCAAACGGAGATAGAAGAACACTTTAGGGGCGGATCAGGACAGGGCGCTTACTATGAGTATGCCAATTGCATAGCAGCATGTAATGCCAAATTCTGGCGAGAATTTGATAATAACACACGAGACCTGGAACGGCTCCGCTAAGCAACGGTTTTTACCGGCCCTTGATAGGGAGGTATGCCGGTTCTCAAAAGCTCTGTTTTTTTCAGTTGGCATGTGACAGACGGGAATGATGGTTTGGGCGCCACTGCTGGCTTGTCCAGCAGTGCAAGAATAGAAAACACTGCTGGACAAGCCAGCAGTGGCGCCCACAAGTTAATCGGCGATTACTTTAGAGAACTCCTATAATTTTGAATTTCTTGAATCAGGTAAGCGAGCGCCTGAGCGAGCTTTACGTAGGGCTTATTTTATCCGACGAATTATCTCTAGCCAAGCGAGGGCAAGGAAGAAGGCTATGGGCATCGTACCAAAAAACATTGTAAGTGAGTAGTCTTCCCGATACACCGCAAATAAAACAAACGTGAGAAACGGATCTATAACAATAGCGGTAGTCCTCAATTCCTTTGGGAGGTCTTCCTTTTTGCTCAAAACCCTCTCCAGCTTTAGGGCTTTAATCTGGTCCACCACTTAGCGTTTCAGCCAATTGATAACTTTGAAAGTCTCTGACAAGTCCTTTAGCGTGAGGTCTGGCTCCGTTTTTCTGAGAATCTCCAGTGAGTAAGGTCCTGTTGCCACTGCTATACTTCGGGCGCCATGGGCCTTTGCGCACGCCACATCCAAAGGTGTGTCCCCGATAATAACGCAGTCACTGTAACCTATCAAGATAGAAGAATTCGCTGCCAGTCTCTGGACCGCCAAAGGTAAGAGGGCGTTCCTGTCTTCACTGTCACTGCCGAACGCTCCTACCGGAAAGAACGGATTTAGCTCGAACGGCTCTAACTTGGTTCTGGCCCCTTCTTCGATATTCCCGGTAAGAAGACCTAACTGGAAGTCTTGGTCTGCAACCAAGCAGTGGAGCAACTCGCGAACGCCGGGCTTAACATGGCCCATACCCCTAGCGGTTGCGTTCCGAAGATGAGCAAGGTAGATATCCAGGAACCTGACCAGCCAACCATCCTGAATCTGAATTCGATTCTTTTCCAGAGCGTCTCTTATTATCCCGAGATCGGTCTTGCCCGCAAATCCGATTCCCGCAAATCCGTTCGTAATTCCAGTCACATCCTGGAATGCAAGGTTCAGGGCAAGAGCCCCGGAACCTCCGGAATCAATAAGCGTATGGTCTATGTCGAATAAAATGAATTTGAGCATGACTTATTATCGCATAGAAGCAGACGTGCTGAAAACCATTCATGTTGGCGGTTGGTAAGGAATTGTGAGATACTATCAGTATAATATGGTGAATTCTGGTTGGAGCCACGCTTATTGAAGCCATCAAATTGAAGCCGGGAGAAAAATTATGATACGCAAAATGGCATGCCTAGCAGTAATTGGATTGTACTTCTCATGTTCCTTTTCGATCGCGGAAACCCCAGACAAAGAGGCGGCCGCGGTCGTCGCGGCAGAAAAATGGCTCAGCCTGGTCGATCAGGAACAATATGCCGAAAGCTGGAAGGAAGCCGCAGAGTACTTCAGGAATGCCGTGAATCAGACGCAATGGGAGCAAATGGTCCAAACGGCAAGGAAACCTTTGGGCAAGCCTATTTCGCGAAACGTGAAAGCGAAAACGTACACTACTACCTTACCGGGCGCTCCGGATGGCCAATACGTCGTCATCGAGTTCGACACCTCATTTGAAAAAAAGAAGTCAGCGATTGAGACCGTCAGCCCTATGATGGACAAGGACGGCAAATGGCGTGTTTCCGGATATTACATCAAGTGAAGACGGATTTCTCAAGCCGGTCCTCACAATACATCAAACATGCGCCTACGCCACAAGATGCCCTGCGCCATTTGGGCGGCGATGTCCACAATTATTAGATTTGAAGTGGCCATTCGGCCTCGAACAAAACTTTAATTTGAACGGGGTGTCACGCTCAACCGCCTTGGACGGCTTTGCAAGCATCTCTATTCAAGGCCCAATTCTTTTCTAAGCCGTTTTACATATTCCGGGCCGTCGGGTTCGAACGGCTTCGGGACCCAGGGCATTTCCTTCAATGTCTCGAGAATAGACGGCAATTGGTCGAATGGGATCGAGACAAAGTGAAGGCCGTCAGGAAACAATTTTCTTCGTTTCATTCCGGTTCCGAGCCCGGTGGCGATAAAATTAATTTCTCCGCTTAGATAAGGATAAACAAACAGCCATGAGCATCCGATTGCCGCGGAATAACGGCTCGACCACATTTTTCCGTTTCTGTAGCTCATGGCCCTGAGCAAAATTTCCGTTTGGCCGATGTTGGCGAGGATAATCAAGACATCAGGATCGAAGGAAAGTTTGTCCAACCGAGAAAAAACGACGTATTTCACTACCCCCTTCGCTATCGTGGGAACGTAATGGTACAATCTGCCCGCCGCGCGGGCGTCCTGGAAAACTTGCAGCCCGGCCCCGTATTCTCCGCTTATGAATTGTTCTTCAACATCCGTATGCCCCAAGACATACGGGCCTGCTTCGCAGGTGTGGTTCTCAGCATCCGCATAAAAGGGTTCCCCCTCCTGCGCCTTTCTTAGCATTTCACAAAGAGCCATTCTTTGATCAAGTCTACTGATTTTCAGCGGGGGTCTGACTAGATACTTTATGGCTACGGGTCGAATGCCGAATTCAAAGTTGTCGAGAACAGCGTAATCCTTTTCCTTGAGAGTCATTGCTCCCTCCTGTCTCCTTGCGCGTAGAAACATGGTGATTTCGTCCCATTTTTGTGCTCTTTTATGATCAGATATCGAAGCAAATGGAACAAGTCAAGCGTAAAAGAAACCGATACAGTTGGTCAAGAGAGTCGCCAAGTACCATAGCAATTGTCTGAATTAATTGAAAGCGGCGGTCAGAAAAACCTTGACAGCTTCACGATGGCGCGTATATGCAGACATATATCTCCAAGTATACAACGCGCTATACCAATTTGACTATATATCCGGGATTGAGGATTCCATCGGATCTTTTTGACCGCAACACATAAAAGGGAGGATGGCATGAAGCTTTCAAGGATTCTTAGCCTGTCTGTCGGAATTATCTTGTTGAGCGCCTCGATCATGCCCTTGAATCTGTTGGCTCAGGACAAGCCCGTCACCTTGCGCTATTCAACAATGTTCCCAGTCAGTCACAAACATGCAGTGCTTTCAGCCGAGTGGTGCAAAGAGGTTGAAAAGAGAACCAACGGCAAAGTGAAGGTGCAGCATTTTCCGGGAGGGACCCTAACATCCCCACCGACAACCTATGAAAGTATCGCCAAAGGCGTTGTTGATATCGGACTGTGTGTCCTGGGGTACACAATGGGGAAATTTCCCCTCTCGGACGTTCTTGCCTATCCCCTCGGTATTCCGAGTGGCTATGCGGCCACGAAGCTTTCGAACGAGTATTACGCCAAGTTCAAGCCCGCGGAATTCAATGACGTGAAGGTACTCTATCTGCAGGCCAACGGACCGGGTATTATGCACACAACAAAACCCGTGGCAACGCTCGAGGATATGAAGGGCTTAAAAATAAGGACCTTCGGCCCTGTTACTGCCTTTATTTCCAATCTGGGGGCTGCGCCTGTGGCGATGCCCATGGGGGATTCCTATGACGCCATGTCAAGAGGAGTCGTGGACGGTATATATGCGCCATATGAAGCTCTGCTCGGATGGAAACTTGGGGAGGTTGTCAAGTATTCCATTGAAAACTATGGCTCCTCGTATAGCGGGGTTCAAATGGTCGCAATGAACAAAGCTAAATGGGAAAGCCTGCCTCCCGACATCAAGAAGACAATTGATGGCATTAATGCGGAATGGATAGAAAAACAGGGCAAAATGTGGGACGAGATAGATAGCGCGGGAAAGGACTTCACTGTGAAAAGAGGAAACAAGATCATAAAGCTGGCGCCGGAGGAAGACAAGAAGTGGGCGGCGAAGGCTCAGCCCATGATCGACGAGTACATTCAGAAGATGAAAGAGAAAGGCCTCCCCGGGGAAGAAGTCGTCAAGTTTTACCGCGAAAGACTTAAGTCATACCAGAAATAGCGACCTAGTAGCGCCGTGGGCTGGGGGCGCCTTTGGCGCACTTCGCCGCGGCGCGAGGGAAAACAGATGGGCATTGCCCCGCCGGGGGTTTCTCCAGGATCAGTGAAACAACGTGGAGCTTCTCATGGTCCGTCAGTCAGGGAAGAACGCGCTGCGTTTTGCGGCGTACAAGGCTATTAAGGATCGGATACTATATCTGAATCTGATGCCGGGGGATAAGATAGTAGAAAATGAAATAGCGGCAAGTCTTGGCGTCAGTCGGACACCCGTCAGAGAGGCGCTGTTGATGCTACAAAATGAGAAGCTTGTCGAATGCAATGACAGCACAGGGTTCATAGTGCGGAGATTTTCTCCATCTGAAATAGCAGAATATTTCTCGGTGCGGGCTGTCATTGAGAAGTTTGTAATGTCTCTGGTTTTTCAGAGGATAACTGAAAATGAACTTGAAGCCCTAAGGGAGAACATTCGGGCGGCAGAAAGATATGTTGAAGCAGGCGACATTCGCAACATAATCAGATCATCGTCAGAATTCCATGAAATTCTCTATAAGGCTGCTAAATCAGAAGTCCTTTTGGAGACTATTTCCACGCTGGTTGATAAATTTCAGTGGTTGCGGTCCATTGCATTGAGCGCATCGCGTGGGGCAAGGCAGTCGGTGTCGCAGCACAAGCAAATACTGGCGGCGATAGAGAAGAAGGATTCCAAGAGGCTGAAAGTTCTCTTGCGCGCTCACTTTCTCGGTGCGCAGAAGCGATTGGCGAGCACTCAAAGAATCCCGTTCTGATGCGCCAAAGCATTAAGTGAATCCCAACAAGTTGAATTCGGGCCGTTCAGAACGAACCAATTCCTTGCTTTGCGCCACGTGTCCGGGGCTTCCCGGATGTCTCAATGGCCAGGGCAGATGGTGAGTCAGGGTCTGCAAAGAAAAACCGCTACCATTTCTATGCGATTTCGGAGGCCGAATGAAGACTCTTTGGAGAACGCTTGACAGGGCAGCCGTATGGATGAGCGCAGTGGCGGGGATCGTCCTTGTCTCAATGATGCTCCTCACCACAATTGATGTGCTATTGCGCATCTTTGGGAGGCCCATCACCGGGACCTATGAACTGATCGCTCTTGGTGGGGCCATAGTGGTGGGCTTCGCCATTCCGCAGACCACGAGAGATGATGCGAACGTGGCCGTCGAGTTTTTTGTGGAAGGTCGATCCCGGCAAATTCAGGACATCTTGTTCGTTTTCTCGAAGAGTCTGGGAATCATTCTCTTTGCGCTGCTCGGATGGTTTCTCTATGAGAAAGCTAATGACCTTTATAAGGACGGCTTTGTCACAAGCACCTTGAAGGCGCCGTTCTATCCGGTCGCATACGGATTGTCGTTTTGTTGCTTCGTCGAGTCATTGACGCTTCTGGGACAGATCGTCGGTAGGCTCGGTGGGGAGGTCCGAGATGAGTGAAGTCACTGTGGGGATTATTGCCATTGTGGCGCTTGTGGCTCTCTTTCTTACGGGTATTGAGCTAGCCTTTGCTATGGCCATCATAGGCGCCGCCGGGTACGCATATGTGGTGTCTCCGAGCGCGGCAATGTACCTTCTGGCTAATGATTTCTATGATGCGCTTGAATCGTACGGCTTGACGGTGATCCCTCTGTTTGTCCTCATGGGCCAGATTGCCTGGCATGCGGGTATTGCCGGTAAGTTATACGATAGCGCCAACAAATTTCTGGGTCATATCCGCGGTGGCTTGGCCGTGGCTACGGTAGCGGGAGCCATGATGTTCAAGGCGATCTGTGGATCGAGTGTAGCCACGGTGGCTACGTTTTCGAGTGTTGCCATTCCTGAAATGGATCGGTTCAAATATGACAAGAAACTATCCACAGGCATTGTGGCAATAGTGGGGACTCTCGGTTTTCTCATCCCGCCGAGCGTGACGCTTATCGTCCTGGGGCTTATCACGGAACAATCCATAGGAAAGCTTTTCTTGGCCGGAATGATTCCCGGATTGATTTTGGCCGTGCTTTGCATCGGCATCATCTTCGGATGGTGCATGATTGACCCGTCTATCGGACCACGGAGCGAGAGAGCTTCATGGAGCGACCGCTTCAAGACAGTCCCGACAGTCATCTGGCCGTTGGTGATCTTTATCGTAATCATAGGTGGTCTTCTCCAGGGATTTTTCACACCTACCGAGGCCGGGAGCATCGGCGCCCTCGGAGTGCTTATTCTTTGTCTGGCAAAGAGAGAAATCGGCTTTTCCGGTATCGCTCTGTCCGTTAAGGAAGCATTGCGGACGTCTTGCATGGTCCTTCTTATTATCGCCCTTTCAACAGTATTGAGTCATTTCATTGCCGTTACCGGCATTCCCAACGATATCGGCGGTTGGGTGGAAGAACTGCCTGTGCATCGACACGTCATTGTAATCATGATATTTCTGGTTTACCTTGCGGGTGGTTCCTTTATCGACGACTTGGCCTTCACGATTATGGCAACTCCGATCTTCTTTCCCATTATTACGAAGTTGGGTTATGATCCCATCTGGACCAACATTATGCTGTCGCTGGTTCTCTGCGTCGGAGTTGTCATACCGCCCGTCGCCATATGTGTTTTCGTGGTGAAGAATATCACAAACGTGCCCATGGGAGTCATTTACAAGGGAGTGCTCCCTTTTGTCATCGCGTTGCTGGTTGTTATAGTCCTTCTGTTCATATTTCCCGAGTTGTGCCTTTATCTGCCCTCTGTGTTGATGAAATGAAGGTGGGCCATAGTATTGCGGTTGGAGATGGAAGAACAAACCGCGATCTGGGAGTTGTGGCCACTTTGTGCTGAGCGGCTCTCAAAACTAATTATCCTGCCAAACTACCGCAAAGCGCTGAAGAATACTATTTGTTATTGACAAGTTAAGATAAATCGATGAGAATTGATGACAGATTTTGTCAAGAAGAAGGTCCGAGTGGCAAAATGTCGAATGTGAATCCCCGTTAAACGAATACACGATGAACTGACGGCAAGATTATGGTACTGTAAGAATCAAATGCAGGTAACGGGTCCCATTGCTACCCGGAGGTGTGTTAAATGAACCCCAATTCCAAGCACGGTTTCAATACGCTGGCGCTCCACGCGGGTCAGGAGCGCGATCCGGTGACCCTTGCCCGGGCGGTCCCGGTGTACCGGACATCGTCGTATCTGTTCAGGGATACCAAACACGCAGCGGATCTGTTCTCATTGAAGGAGTTGGGGAATATTTACACCCGATTGATGAATCCCACCACTGATATCCTCGAGAAGAGGATGGCTGCCCTGGAGGGCGGGATTGCCGCGCTTGGGCTTGCTTCAGGGACCTCAGCGATCTTCTATTCGCTCATTAACTGCATGGAGGCCGGGGAGGAAGTAGTCTCGGCCCGTAATTTGTACGGCGGGACATACACCATGTTCAACGATATCCTGCCGCAGTTCGGTATTTCTGTGCGGTTCGTGGATCATGATTCCCCGGCCGGATTCAGAGATGCGATCGATTCGAAAACCAGGGCCATTTTTCTTGAGACCATAGGGAATCCCATGCTGGGTGTGCCTGATTTCGACGAGATCGCATCCATCGCGCAAGACGCCCATGTGCCTCTTGTTGTTGATTCGACCTTTACACCGCCCTGTATATTCCGACCTATGGAACACGGGGCTGACATTGTGGTCCACTCGCTCACCAAGTGGATCGGCGGACACGGCACAGGCATCGGCGGCGTGGTGATCGATTCGGGCAAATTCGATTGGAGCGATCCCAAGTTTCGGCTTTTCAGCGGGCCCGAGCCGTCGTATTTCGGAATGAGATTCGGCCATGACCTCGGAGACCTTCAGCCCATGGCCTACATCCTGAGAATGAGGCTGGTTCCTCTGCGCAATCTTGGAGCGTGCATCAGTCCGGACAACGCATGGATCTTCATCCAAGGGCTGGAAACGCTGTCTCTTAGAATGGAACGACATAGTTCCAATGCCCTGGCTGTGGCCCGCCACCTGGAAAACCATCCGGCTGCAGCCTGGGTGCGGTATCCTGGATTACCATCAGACCCGTCCCATGGTCTGGCTCAACGATACTTCTTCAACGGGGCCGCGGGGGGGATGGTGGTGTTCGGTATCAAGGGGGATGCCCCGGTAGGGGAACGATTCATCAATCGTCTGAAGTTGTTTTCACATCTGGCGAATGTTGGGGACGCTAAGAGCTTGGCGATTCATCCGGCAAGCACAACCCATTCCCAATTGTCAAGGGAGCAACAACTGGCCGGCGGACTCCCGCCGGATCTGGTGCGATTATCCGTCGGTATTGAGGACATAGACGATATAATAGAGGATATTGATCAGGCTCTGGCATAAGGAAGATTTCCCGGAGGGCACGCGGAGAACGCAGAGACCAGAATAGGTCCGAATAAGATCATTAGGGCAGGCTGCAAAACCTTGGTAGACGCGAAGATGTTTCGCCATTTTGTAGGGGCGGTTCGTGAACCCGAAACAAGGGCGCTTCTCGAAGCGCCCCTACCGCAACCCAACGCGACACAGAGGTTTTGCAACAGGTTGTAGAAATATAGCCGGAGCGTCCATTGAAGTTTATCTCGCGAACAATTTCAACGAATATTAATCTCCGCGTTCTCTGTGATCTCTGCGGTAAGTGATTTGGACGAAAAGATGCCCACTAGACCCATACAAGAATATGCCGATTCAGACGGCCGTTACGGACAGGTCGAGACTCAGTACGCGGACTTAGATGGAATTCAGTTGGAATCCGGTTTGTTCTTGGGTCCGTTGACAGTGGCGTACGAGACGTACGGCACGCTTTCGCCTGAACGGGATAATGCGGTATTGATCCTTCACGCTTTGTCGGGCGATGCGCACGCCGCCGGAGTGGACGAAAACGGTAGACTTGGCTGGTGGGACGCCATGATCGGGCCCGGCAAAGGGATCGATACGAACAAGTACTTTGTGATCTGCTCCAATTGTCTTGGCGGGTGCAAGGGCACCACAGGTCCTTGCAGCATTAATCCGGCCACAGACAGACCGTACGGTCGCACATTTCCGCTTATAACTATGGCGGACATGGTGAATGTTCAGGCCATGCTTATGGAGCGCTTGAGCATAAAGAAACTTCATAATGTTGTCGGCGGCTCTATGGGAGGCATGCAGGCTCTTCAATGGGCGGTGACACATCCCGAAAAGGTGGACTCTGCCGTCGTGATTGCAGCGACGGCAAGACTGTCTCCACAGGGCATAGCATTCAACTGGGTGGGGCGGAACGCCATTTATAGCGACCCGGCTCGTGTATGCCCTGAGCCCGGCGCCCAGACGGAAAGCGACAAGATGGGAAGAGGTCTGGCGGTCGCCCGGATGATCGGCCACATCACTTATCTTTCTGAAGAGACGATGGAAGTCAAATTTGGCCGCAAGTTGGCTCTAAAAGATGTCGACGGATACAGGTACAGCTTGGGAGAAAACGGGAAGGAAGGAGGCGAATTCGAGGTGGAATCGTACCTCGAACACCAGGGAAACACCTTTATGCAGAGGTTTGACGAGGATTCCTATGTCATAATTACCAAGGCTATAGACTACTTTGACCTGGAAGCGACATACGGAGACCTGTTGACTGCATTTCGGGATGTCACGGCCAAGATGCTTGTAATCTCATTCAGTTCGGATTGGTTGTATCCTACTTCCATGTCGATGCCCATCGTTCGGGCGCTGCAGGCCCTGCGGAAGCGCGTTTCCTTTGCGGAGCTGGATCTGCCGTATGGCCACGATTCATTCTTGGTGAACGCTGGCATTCCCACCATGACAAGAATAATGAGAGGCTTCTTACAGAGTGTGTGATGAAATTCGTATTCAACGGTTTTGTTGAAGAGCGTGACGGATGCGATCTAAGCGTCCAGGGGCTCCTGGATGAGGTCGAGGAAGATGATCCGGCGGTTATCGTCGAGGTGAACGGTCGTTTTGTTCATCGAAAAGATTTCCGTACGACGATAATTGGCGATGGCGACAAGGTGGAGTTCATTCATCCGTCATTTGGGGGGTGACATTTCCGTACGGTTCTTCATCCTCCGTCATGGAGGATGATCATTCCTTCCTCGTTGTTCTCACGCCGTTCTGAACCTTGACAATACTAAGTGATAATGATGAAATATCCGATCCTGCATCGACCCAATCCCGGGGAGTTTGGATGAAGCTCCGCGATATACTCGAGACACTTTCGGCAAGAGTTCTGGTGGATCATCAAGGCATGGATGAAGAAATACCAATGGGCGGAGCTGCAGACCTGATGAGCGACGTGCTTGCCTTCGGATCGGAAGGCATGGTGTTGATGACGGGACTTACCAATCCCCAAGTGGTAAGGACCGCTGAAATGGCCGGCATAAACGTTGTGATCTTCGTACGAGACAAAACACCTCCTCCGGAAACACTTGAATTGGCCGAAGATTCCGGAATAACCCTGTTAATCACCGGATATACCATGTATGAGGCGTGCGGTCGATTGTACAAAGCCGGATTGCCTGGTCTGGGGCTGGTGAAAATCGAAAATAACACCTGGTGAGCATGCAAGTAGAAGGCATAACCAAGGTCCAGGAACTCATCTATTCCACGAAGGTGGAAACTGTTATGGCTACGGACGTAGTCATATTGGACCCGGATATGCCGCTGGAAGAGGCGAAAACAATCCTGAAGTCCAAACGCATTTCCGGCGCTCCTGTGGTGGAAGGCGGGAATATAGTTGGAATGTTAAGCATGTCCGATGTGTTGGCGGCATTGGAAAACGGTAAATTGAATGAGCCGGTTCGTGAGACCATGACTTCGCAGGTCAAAACTGTGTCAAAGGATTCTTATCTCATTGAGGCGGTGAATCAATTAGGAAGCAGAGGATTTGGCCGGCTGCCCGTGGTGGATGAAAGAGGAAAATTGGTAGGTATTGTAACCCCTGGCACTATGATGCGATCTCTGTTGCATGAAATGGACGCCAGTTTTCAACAAAAAGAAGCTGAAAAGCTCCAAGCATATAGAGCCAGTCATATTTTTGACGATATTATTTCCGATGCCACAAGTCTTGTTCTGCGCTTCATGGTGGATGACCGCGATTTCTCCAATGCGGGCAAAGCCTCCAGTACGATTAAGAAATCACTGCAGCGCCTGGGAGTGGCCCCAGCGATTATTCGTCGGGTGTCCGTTGCCGTTTATGAGGCTGAAATGAATCTGGTCATTCACACAGACGTGGGCGGAGAGATCATAGTGGATGTGCGTCGGGACCGCTTAAAAATATCCGCGGTGGACCACGGCCCGGGAATAGAGAATGTGCAGAAGGTCCTGCAACCGGGATATTCGACTGCGCCGCAGTGGATCAGGGACATGGGATTCGGCGCCGGCATGGGCCTGGCCAATATCAAAAGGTGTTCGGACATTATGACATTGATGTCTGAGCCCGGAGGCGGGACGAGATTAGAGATATTATTCCGCTTTGGGCAACACGAATTGGGCGGTCGAGCGGCCACCGGAAAAAGGTCTTGACAACACTAAATTGACGATTAATATAGGTGCTTTGTATCAGGGAAGGCTGCCCGGGGTAAATACCCTCCCTAATATACATTAGCCGCGTCAAAGTTATATCGGCTCAGGTTTAATATCTGGGCCTCCAGCTACAAACAACCGGAGTAGAGGATGATAAATAGCTATCTTCCTATTCTCGTTATATTTCTAGTCTCCGCCTTCATCGGCGTGGCTATTATTGTGCTCTCCACCGTGGTCGCTCGGAGAAATCCGACGCCGGTAAAATTGATGCCGTACGAATGCGGTATGGATCCTATAGGAAGCGCGAGAAGGCGATTCTCGGTCAGGTTTTTCGTTATCGGCATGTTATTCATAGTTTTTGATATCGAGTTAATCTTCCTTTTCCCGTGGGCTGCTATTTACGATAAGCTCATGCTGTTCGGTTTTGTGGAGATGCTCGTGTTTGTCCTTGTGCTGCTGGTGGGGCTAATTTACGTCTGGAAAAAAGGCGCTTTGCAATGGGAATAGAGAGACATCTTAACGATACGGTGCATGTCACCAATCTGGAATGGTTGGTTAACTGGTCACGAAAATCATCAATGTGGCCGCTCGGTTTCGGTTTGGCCTGTTGCGCTCTCGAAATGATAGCCACATTCGTCAGTAGATACGACTTGGCCCGTTTCGGCATGGAGGTCGCCCGGCCTTCTCCCCGACATGCGGACCTGATGATAGTATCGGGCACCGCTTCAAAAAAGATGCTTCCCGCTATCTTGAGGATCTACGAGCAGATGGCTGAACCGAAGTGGGTCATAGCCATGGGCGCGTGCGCATGCACCGGCGGTATTTATAAGAACTATGCGGTCGTCCAGGGGATCGATCGTCATCTTCCCGTGGATGTTTATATTCCGGGATGTCCACCAAGGCCCGAAGCGCTAATGGACGGAATACTTCAGCTACATGCTAAGGTCATGAAAGAACAATCATTGCACAATCCCCCTATCCCAAAAATCAGGTCGGCCGGCTAATGAAACAAGAAGAGATCCAAGAAAAGCTGTCCACTGCCTTTTCGTCCGAAGTTATTCAAGCTGTCGATGAATTTCAGGGGCAGATATACGTCACGGTAGCCCAGGAGAAAATCCGTGAGGTCTGCCTGTTTTTGAAAAACGACCCGGATCTTGCTTTTGATTTTCTCTCTTTTGTTGGAGCTGTAGACAAATATCCGAAGAAACCACGCTTCGAAGTCGTTTACCAGGTCTATTCTCTGAAGCGCAATCATCGTTTTCGAATTAAGGCGCTGGTCGATGAAACTGAAGAGGCGTCGGCAAGCATTGATTCGGTCGTCAGTGTATGGCCCACGGCTGATTGGCATGAGCGAGAAACAGCGGAAATGTTCGGCATCAATTTCAATGGTCACCCGGATCCGAGAAAACTGCTTCTGCCGGAACATTGGGAGGCGCACCCGCTCAGAAAAGATTTCTCGGCGCTGGGTAACGATCAAGATACCCCGGACCTGCCTCCCAGGGTAAGAAATTAAGGATACAAGCGCATGTACGAAATACCGAGCGCAAGAACAATGCCTGTAACTGAGTCGCTGGAACTTAATCTTGGTCCTCATCACCCGAGTACCCACGGAGTTTTTCGCGCCGTAGTGGAATTGGACGGCGAAATAGTCGTCAACGCGACGCCTCATCTTGGCTATCTTCACCGCGGTTTCGAAAAGACCTGCGAAAATAAGCATTATCACCAGGTTATTCCTCTGGCCGAACGCTGCGATTATATGGGGGCGTCGAGCAATTCGCTGGTCTATTGCTTGACGGTGGAGAAACTGCTTGGGGTGGAGGCCCCCGAGCGGGCCCAAGTTATCAGGGTAATGATGGCCGAACTCAGCCGGATCTTCAGTCACCTTTTTTGGATGGGAACGCACGCGCACGATGTTGGGGCAATGACGCCGCTCTTTTATATGCTGCGGGAACGAGAAGAGATCATGAATCTCTTTGAGCTCACCGCCGGCGGGCGTTTGATGCCCAACTATCTCAGGATCGGAGGACTCATCCGAGACCTTGAAGACGGGTTCGTTGAGCGACTCCGAGCCTTCACGGACCATTTTGATCGCCGCGTGGATGAATATGAAGAGCTGCTCACGAAAAATGCCATTTATATGGACCGAACCATGGGAGTGGGTATCCTTTCGAAGGAGGACGCCATAGCTTTAGGGGCGAGCGGGCCTATGGCAAGGGCTTCCGGAATAAATTGGGACATACGGAAGTCTGAGCCGTATTCAGGATACGAACAGTACGACTTTGATGTGCCGGTCGAGACGGGATGCGATGTTTACTCAAGATATCTTGTCAGGATCGCGGAAATGAGACAGAGCAGGCGGATCCTGGTTCAAACCTTGGAGAAACTTCCAGCCGGGCCCATCAGAGCAAGTAAGCCCGGTGTCATCTTTCCACCTCAGGAGGAGATCTACACTAAGATGGAATCACTCATTCACCACTTTATGCTTGTGGTGGAGGGTTTGAAACCGCCTGTGGGTGAAGTTTATCAGTGTATCGAATCGCCCCGAGGGGAATTGGGAGCGTATCTGATCAGTGACGGCGGACCTCAGCCCTACAGACTGAAATGGCGAGCGCCCGCATTCGTGAATCTGGAATCTTTGGGGCGGATGAGCAAGGGTTGTTTTTTTGCCGATCTGATTGCTATTCTTTCGAGCATAGATATCGTCCTGGCGGAGGTTGATCGGTAAAGCGGCGCAAAGAAGCGGCCGTTTTGAGGAGCCCTCATGACTCTCGGAGACATAATCGAAGCGTTGGCGCTCGAAGTCAGAGCGGGCAGCGACCAAATGGATCGTGTGGTTGAAGGTGGCTATGTAAGCGACCTTCTCAGTGATGTGATAGCTGGCGCGAAAGAAGGGGACATCTGGATCACCCTTCAGTTGCACCAAAATATTGTTGCCGTGGCTTTTCTGAACAATCTGGCAGGCATAGTGATTGTAGGCGGACGAGAACCGGAACCGGAGACCCTGGAAAAGGCGGAAGAACAAGGGGTCCCCATAATGGTGAGCGGGCTTCCGGCTTACGAAGTGGTCGGGCGTCTATACCAAATGGGGATTCGACGATAGGCTCGGAAGCCTGGGATTCGGTCACGGAGCGATCAATTATAGGCGACTGCGCCAAGCCTTCCAACGGTCAATGGACTGCTTGAGACGAGAAAAGACCTCAACGGCGGAAAAAAGAGAGGCCGAAAGGTCGGTCTAAAGACTTACAGACTAGATCTTCACATTCACACGGTTTTATCTCCTTGCTCCGAGATAGCGGAGATGACACCGAGGGCGATAGTCCGAACCGCCCTGGAGAAAGGTTTGGACATGATCGCCGTATGTGATCACAATTCCGCGCGGAATGCGGCCGCCACTATGCGAGCAGCCGCCGGAAGCAACCTGACTGTTATCCCGGGCATTGAGATCACGTCGTCGGAAGAAGTCCATGTACTGGGTCTGTTTCCTTCCGAGACCGAAGCGGAGGCCGTTCAAGACGAAGTTTACGCACGTCTGTTCGGAGAAAATAACGAAGAGGTGTTTGGCTATCAAGTAGTTGTAGACGAATTTGATGTCGTCGAAGACCTGGATCAGAGGCTCTTGATAGGGGCCACGACTCTCAGTGCGGAAAGAGTCGCGAATCTGATTCATAAATTTCAAGGATTGACCGTGGCGTCACATGTAGATCGACCGGGTTTCGGACTTTTCAGTCAAATCGGATTCATTCCTGAAGCTCTGAAACTGGACGCTCTGGAGGTTTCGAAGCACTCGGATTTCGGGAAGGTCAGGGCAAAATTCCCGCAGGCCGGAAACTATCCCCTGATTACTTCTTCGGATGCGCACTATCTGAAAGATGTCGGGTCTGCGGCTACCCTGGTCCGAATGGCCGAGCCCAGCTTTGCAGAACTCAGAAAGGCGTTGGCAGGCCAGGAGGGCAGGGCGGTAATCGGGGCTGCGCCGCCATGCGGGATTTGAAAGGGCCCGGTTGAGCAAAGCGGATGCAGGATCTTTCACTGCACATCCTCGATGTGGCCGAGAACGGGATAAATGCCGGCGCCAACTTGATTCGGATAACGGTCGAAGAAGACATTCAAGGAGACAAGCTCACGATCACGGTGGAAGACAATGGACGAGGCATGGAACCGGAGTTCCTCCGTAAAGCGCTTGACCCTTTTGTCACCACGCGTGTCACCCGAAAGGTCGGGCTCGGCTTATCATTGCTGCAACAATCCGCGAGACTGGCGGAAGGCGATATAAAAGTAGATTCAACCCCAGGAGTTGGAACCAAAGTGACCGCATTTATGAAGCACGGACATATCGATCGCAAGCCTATGGGCAATATGTCTGAAACCATGGCGACTCTGATCCAGGGGAACCCGGACGTCGATTTCGTATATGCGCATAGGAAAAATGGCAAGGAATATCAATTTGATACTAGAGAATTACGGGTTGAGCTAGAAGAAATTCCGATAAATCAACCTGAGGTGGTTAGCCTTATTTTTGACAACCTTAGAGACGGACTGAAGGCGCTTTCCTCGAATTGAAACGGCAAATCGCATAATTCCATTGGGAGTAAGATAACGTGCAAGAACGAGACGCAATCCTAAAAGCCAAGGCTGCTCCGGCTGTGGAGGCGCTGCCGCCTGAAGAGCTGGAAAAGCTTGAGGCGATCATCGACAAGTATGAAGGCCGGGCCAATTACATCATTCCCGCGCTGAAGGAAGCTCAGGAGATGTACGGATACCTGCCGCTCGAGGTGCAGGTCAAACTGGCTGAAGGGCTGAATGTGTCAGCCTCGCATGTGTACGGTGTGGTCACCTTCTATTCATTCTTTACGATCACGCCCCGCGGCCGACACACCGTCCGCCTTTGCCTCGGGACGGCTTGCTATGTTAAAGGATCGAAAGAAATTCTTGAGATCATGACGAGAGAGATCGGTCTTAAGGTCGGGGAAACATCCGAGGATGGCCGATTCAGCCTCGAAGCCGTCAGATGCCTGGGCGCTTGCGGGTTGGCGCCGGTGATGCTGATCGGCGAGGATACTCACGGCAATATCAATCCTAACGATACGCTGAAGATTATTGAAGGCTATCAGTGATCGGCAAAGCCGAACCAATTTCAGCGCGTTTGCTGGTGTAAGAGCCTGAGAGTCGTTCATAACAGCCTCCGGGAGGAAGCATCGTGCCAAAGATTTCCATAGAGGATCTGAAGAAAATTAAAGAACGCGAGCGTGGAAAAATGGTCCTGCGAGAGGGAGAATACAGGGCCAAAATCACTGTCCACATGGGAACCTGCGGCATTGCGGCAGGGGCTCGTGATGTTATGACGGAGTTTCGTGACTCCATAGCCGCTCGCGGAATCACTGACGTTATCCTGACCAACTCAGGCTGCGCCGGTCTCTGTGCGAAAGAGCCGATGATCACCGTGGAAGTTAAGGATCAATCGCCGGTGAAATACGTCTCGTTGGATCGAGAAAAGGCAAAGCGCATATTTGAGGAGCACGTAATGGGTGGCAAGCCCGTGGAAGATTACGCTCTCGCTCGTGGGAGCGAAACCACGGCCGGGTAATCCAAGCCCGAATAAATTTGAGATATGCTCGTGGCTGGGCGAAACAGCCCAGTCCATTGGAGAATAGTCGATGAGCGCCAGTCCTGTTTATAGAATGCAGTTTATGTTGTGCGCAGGCACCGGATGCCTGGCTAGTGGCTCCATGGAAGTGAAAGAAGCCATGGAAAGGGAATTGAAAAAGAGGAACCTGCAAGACGAGGCCCAGGTAATTACGACAGGCTGTAATGGTTTTTGCGCCAGGGGCCCCATCATGGTGGTCTATCCGGATGGCGTTTTCTACAACCAGGTCAAACCCGAACACGCTCCTCTAATCGTGGAAGAGCACGTCCTCAAAGGGCGTGTTGTGGAATCGCTCCTGTTCAAGGAAGAAGCCAAACAAGAAATCCCTCTCTTGAAGGATATCGGATTCTTCGGCCTGCAGCGATTGACAGTTTTGCGAAATCGCGGACTGATAGATGCTGAAAATATTGATGATTACATCGCGCGGGACGGATACGCCGCTTTGGGCAAGGTACTCACCGAAATGACCCCGGAAGAGGTCATTGAAGAAGTCAAGAAATCTGGACTCCGTGGTCGAGGTGGCGGGGGGTTTCCCACCGGGCTTAAATGGGAGGAGTGCCGGCGATACGAGAATTTCCCCAAGTACACCATTTGTAATGGTGATGAAGGCGACCCCGGAGCTTTTATGGACCGCTCGGTCATGGAAGGCGATCCGCATTCGGTGCTCGAAGGTATGGCCATCTCCGGATACGCTATCGGCGCTGGGAAAGGTTACATCTACGTGAGAGCCGAGTATCCCCTCGCCATTCAGAGGCTTCAAAAGGCCATTCACGATGCGAGGGATTACGGCCTGCTGGGCGAAAACATTCTCGACAAGGGATTCAATTTTGACATTGAGATTTATCCCGGGGCCGGGGCGTTTGTTTGCGGCGAGTCCACGGCGTTGATGTACTCTATCGAAGGCAAGCGAGGAATGCCTCGTATCAAACCTCCTCGCAGCGCAGAGGCAGGTCTCAATAATCAGCCCACCAACCTGAACAACGTCGAGACCTTCGCTAATCTCAATCCGCTGATACTTCACGGCTCGGAATGGTTCGCCTCCATAGGAACTGAGGGCAGCAAAGGGACAAAGGTGTTTGCGCTAACCGGGGCCGTGAAGAACGTCGGACTCGTCGAAGTGCCTATGGGAACCAAGTTGAAGAGCCTAATCTTCGACATAGGCGGAGGCATCCCCAAGAAACGAAAGTTCAAGGCGGCTCAGATGGGCGGCCCCTCGGGTGGTTGCATACCTAATGAGCTGGTGGACGTGGAAATCGATTACGAATCTCTTCTCGATGCCGGCGCCATGATGGGATCGGGAGGAGTCGTGGTAATGGACGACCATACCTGCATGGTCGATACCGCGCGATTCTTTACTGAATTCTGTGTGGACGAGTCTTGCGGCAAATGTACGCCTTGCCGTGAAGGACTCAAGGTGATGTTTGATAGATTAACCAATATAGTGGAAGGCAGAGGCGAAGAAGGGGACGTGGAATTCCTTCAAGAGTGGGGAAAACACATCAACTCGACTTCTCACTGCGGATTAGGAAAGGCCGCGGCCAATCCTGTGCTTTCGACCATACGTTACTTCCGTAACGAGTATGACGCTCATATCCGTGACAAGCATTGTCCCGCTCTGGTGTGTCCGAGCTTGATCGACTTCGTGGTCATGGAGGACAAGTGCAAGATGTGCGGCCTTTGCTATCGGAACTGTCCGTCCGGCGCAATTATCTGGGAAAAGAAGCAAGTAGCAAGAATAGACCTGGGAAAATGCACCAAGTGCCGAACCTGTATTACCAACTGTAAATTCGGCGCCATCAGATAAACGAATATTTACACGCGGCTCTGACCAATCCAGACTTGGCGGCGCCGCCTCAAAACCATTTTTTGTGAGATAATTTCTATGGAGACCCTTACCGTTGACGGTGTTGAAGTAAGTGTAGAACGAGGAACTACCATCTTGGAAGCCGCGCAGAAAGCGGGAGTACGCATCCCGACCCTGTGTCATGATAAGCGGCTTGTGCCTTACGGATCGTGTCGTCTCTGTATGGTTGAAGTGACGGCGCGGGGCCGCACTCGTACTATGCCGGCCTGCTTTAATCCGGCTCGTGAAGGCATGGAAGTTGTCACCAACAGCCCTAAGCTTGACAAGAGTCGGCGTATGCAGCTCATGCTGCTCTTGAGATCACATCCTCTGCTGTGCCCGTCCTGCGACGCGGCCGGAGCATGTCACCTTCAAAACCTGGTGCGCGAATTTGAGATTGCGGAGCCGCCGTTCCCGCCGGAAACACGATATTTCCATGTAGATAACGCATCTCATTTTATTCGTTTCAACATGAACCTGTGCATCAAATGTGGCATGTGCGTCAGGATATGTGACGAGGTTCAGGGGGAGAATGAGCTGAGTTTCATTAATCGAGGTATGCACGCCGAAGTCTCGACGGATTTCGGACGACCGCTAAATTGCGAATTCTGCGGCCAGTGCGCTTCTATCTGCCCTGTCGGAGCCATTACTTCAAAATGGCTTGTCGGAACCGGCAGAGAATTCGAATTGCAGAAGACCACCACGACATGCTCTTTTTGCAGTCTCGGGTGCACACTAAGTCTGGGACAAAAAGCCGACAAGGTGGTGTACGTAAAGTCGCCCGCGGACAGCCACAATGAAGGAAACCTGTGTGTCAAAGGCCGTTACGGCTGGCCGTACATCTATTCCGAGCAGAGGCTGACCAAACCGCTTGTCCGCAAGAACGGCTCACTTCAGGAAGTCGAGTGGAACGAGGCCCTCAGTTTTGTCGCGGAAGGCTTCAACAAGATTAAGAATGCCTCGGGATCCATGAGTCTCGCGGCCCTGGGTTCCGAGCGGCTGACCAACGAAGACGCGTATGTGTTCAATCGGTTTGTGCGCACGGTGATGGGAACGCCGCACTTGGACCACGCGGGCGGATTTGCGTACAGGGCCCTTGTAGAAGCGGTCGAACCTGCATTGGGTTACCCGGCGGGAACTAACGCCATTCGGGAGATCAGAAATTCCGACGTGATAGTTCTTCTGGGAGCAGACCTGACCGAGACACACCCTGTGGCGAAAAATGAGGTAATAGCGGCCTCGGTCCGCCACAAGGCCCAAATGGTGGTGGTCGATTCGATTACCACAAAGCTGGCCAGGCGGGCCAGCGCTTTGCGCTTAAGCTGCGCTCCGGGATCGGAGCATTTGATAGCCAACGCCATGCTCAAGTGGATCATTGATCAGGGCCTGTTCGATAAAACCGCCTTGGCGCTGAAGGCTGAAGGACTTGACGAACTGACGGCTTCACTTGCCGATTACTCAGTAGAAAACGTCTCCAAATTGACCGGAGTGGATGCCGATCTGATTCGACAGGCGGCCAAGACATACGCTGAAGCTCAGAAAGCCACCATCATCCTCACACTTGGAATGAATCGCTTGGGCGGCGATATAGAAACCGCGAAGGCGGCCGTCAATCTGGCGCTCGTGACCGGCCGCATCGGGAAAGAATCGTGCGGCGTGCACCTGTTTGGAGAAAAGGCCAATGCGCAAGGCGCCGTGGATATGGGATTGGGCCCTGACCTGCTTCCCGGTTTTCATCGGATCACCGACGAAGCCGCCAGGACAAAGTTCGAAGCGGCATGGGGTGCCGCCATTCCTTCAGAAAAGGGCCTGGATGCTTTTCAGATATTGGATAAGGCCGAAGTGGGAGAAATTCGCGGGCTTTACGTGGTGGGTGAAAATCCGCTGGATACATACCCCGAGCGGACCCGGACCGAAAAAGCGCTTGGAAATCTGGAATTCCTGGTGGTCCAGGATCTTTTTCTGACCTCCACGGCAAGAATGGCGCATGCTGTACTGCCGGTAGCGTCATTTGCTGAGAAAATCGGCACATACACGAGCGCCGAAAGACTGGTGCAACGAATAAGACCCGTTTTGACCCCGGCAAAGGGCAAGTCGGACATGGAGATTATTACAGCGCTGGCCGCGCTTATGGGCAGCCCCGCTATGACCTATGCCGGTCCGGAACAGGTTATGAACGAAATCGCGAGCATGATAGATGTGTACCGGGGTATTTCGTACGATCGGCTTGCGCCAAGCGGCCTACCATGGCCATGTGTAGATCCGGAAGATCCTGGCAAGAGCATACTGTACGAGGGCGGGTTCCCCCGAGGAAAGGCCCGGTTCTTGCCTGCGGCGCCGGCTGCTGTCCCGTCAAGCGATGGGCTCCCTATGAGATTGGCGCCCGGGATTCTCAAATTTCATTCGGGTTCTTTTTCCGAATGGAGTTCATCCCTGATGGAAGTCTGCCCCGAAGGCCTTGCGGAAATGAACTCCAAGGATATGAAAGAGCTGGGCTTGCAGGAAGAGGAGAACGTAAAGATCACGTCGGGAGACGGGGCTGCAATATACGTGCGAGTGAAAAAATCTTATAGGGCCCCGAAAGGCACGGTGATTGTGCCTGAACATTTCTCCCCTATAAAGCTTAACATCCTGACCCATCGGCGGCAGCCCGGTGTAAGCGTCAGAGTAGAAAAGGCTTAGATTTATCAAAGGTTGCGCTAATGGATTACGCCATTCCTATTATTCTACTGGTCGTTAAAGTTCTACTTGTCTTGGGCGCTGTTCTTACCATTGTGGCTTACCTCACGCTTGTGGAGCGCAAAGTGCTCGGATGGATCCAGGTAAGGCTTGGTCCTAACCGGGTCGGTCCCTGGGGGCTCTTGCAGCCCTTGGCGGACGGCGTCAAGCTCATCATGAAAGAAGAAATAACCGTCGCCGGCGCCAACAAAGCTGTTTATCTTGTAGCTCCGCTGATCGTCGTCACCTGCGCTCTAATACCGTTTGCCGTGATACCCTTCGCCAAAGGATTGGGCCTGGAAAACATATTGGGGCCTCTGGCGCAGAAATACGACCTGAACACAGGGGTCGTTTCGGACATCAACGTTGGAATTCTCTATATTTTCGGGATCTCCTCGCTGGGCGTATACGGAGTGGTCCTGGGCGGCTGGGCGTCTAACAACAAGTACTCACTTTTGGGCTCGATTCGAACCGGGGCCCAAATGATCAGTTACGAGCTGGGATTGAGCCTATCCGTAATCGGAGTCCTAATGCTCGCGGGCTCGCTGAGCTTGACCGGGATTGTTGAAGCTCAGGATTCGGTGTGGAAATGGTACGTTTTTCGCCAGCCTTTGGGTTTTCTCCTGTTCCTCATCGCAGGAAGCGCGGAAATTGCACGCACCCCGTTCGATCTGCTCGAATGCGAAAACGAACTCGTCGCAGGATATCAGACTGAATACAGCTCGATGAAATTCGGACTGTTTTATCTCGGTGAGTACGCTCATTTGCTCTTCCTGAGCGCTCTCGCGACGACTCTATACTTTGGAGGCTGGCAGGGGCCTATACTGCCGCCGATTGTCTGGTTTATCTTGAAGACATTATTCTTCGTCTTCCTGTTTGTCTGGATTCGAGGAACTTATCCGAGGCTGCGGTACGATCGTGTCATGAGCTTCGGATGGAAGGTGTTGTTGCCCCTTGGTCTTTTTAACGTGATGATAACAGCTTTCTTGTATGCCCTTTACTTGCAGCGAGGCATTTAGTAGGACCGTCCCGCGCAGAACGCGGGATTGCCGGTCTCGTGGGCCGATATCTTGTCGGTCTGCGGGCCCAAATCTTCGAGGTCCGAGAAGGACAGCAAGTGGAAAGGCGCTGAGCCGATTCGAATACGAGGTTTGAACTATGATTCTCCCGTTGTTACAGGGATTGAAACTCACGCTTAGTTACTTCTTCTCCCGAAAGGTGACCCTGCAGTATCCTGACGAAAAATGGGATGTAGCGCCTCGGTGGCGGGGACGTCACGTCCTGACAAAACATGCGTCAGGGAAGATCCGATGTGTCGCGTGCATGCTCTGCGCTACGGTTTGTCCGGCGCAATGCATATTTATAGAGGCAGCCGCCGAACCGGACAACAGAAAATACCCGGAGAAATATGTGCTCGACTTGGGGCGGTGCATTTTCTGTGGCTTTTGCGTGGAGGTCTGCCCAAAAGAGGCCATAGAAATGACCACAGCTTACGAGCTGTCCGAGTACAGTCGCGAAGATCTCATTTTCGATAAAGAAAGGCTCCTCGAGCCTCCTGAGCCGAGATACGAATCGAAACGAAAGGCCGGGTAACCGGACCTGCTTAATTGCCTGGACCGGCCGGTTTGGTCGGTCTATCCGAGGTTATGGATCCTCCATGGAAGCTCTGATTTTCTACGTATTGGGCGCTGTTACGGTAGCCTCCGCTGTTTGCGTAATTTTGTTACGCAGACCTTTGCACAACGTCCTCTTTATGATTCTCACGATGATCGGACTTGCGGGACTATTTATCCTGCTGAACGCGGAATTTGTAGCAATGGTGCAGCTCATCGTTTATGCGGGAGCTGTGATGGTCTTGTTCCTATTCGTGATCATGTTGCTGAATCTGGATCAGCTTCCTTCGCCGAGTGATCCGAGGGCGAAGCGATGGTGGGTAG
>Ga0172371_10001644_pt1 | contig 35565 bp, 24 predicted proteins | sample Lak12m_FD_114543 | JGI IMG/M metagenome (GOLD analysis project Ga0172371, IMG submission 114543) | Freshwater microbial communities from Kabuno Bay, South-Kivu, Congo - kab_022012_12m | ecosystem: Environmental > Aquatic > Freshwater > Lake | place: Democratic Republic of the Congo: South-Kivu... | reverse complement strand
CGGCGGACAGGCGGTCCCGTCCGCACCCGGAGGTCAGACATGGCACCCTATCGCGTCGCGTTCATCGGCACGGGCAAGAAGAAGCCGAAGCCGGATCTCAACGGCTACTTCATGGCCTATCACCACGCCCCGGCGTACCGGCGACTGCCAGACTGCGAACTGGTGGCCTGCGCCGACATCGTCCGGGAGCATGCCGCGGCCTTCGCTGCCGAGTTCGCCGTGCCGCGCGTCTACACCGACTACCACCAGATGCTGGCCCAGGAGAAACCCGACATCGTCAGCATCTGCACCTGGCCCCACCTCCACGCCCAGATGACCCTGGACTGCATCGCCGCCGGCGTGCCGGCCATCCACTGTGAGAAGCCCATGGCCCTGACCTTCGGTGAGTGCCGGGCCATGCTCGCCGCGGCGGAGGCCAAGGGCACGAAGCTCACCTTCGACCACCAGCGCCGTTTCGGGGCCCCTTTCCGCCAGGCCCGGGAGCTGATCGCCGCCGGCGCCATCGGCCCGTTGCAGCGGATGGAGTGTGTCTCCGGCGACCTCTACGACGGCGGCTGCCATTGGGTCGACCTGATCAACTACCTCAACGGCGAGACCCCGGCCGAGTGGGTCATCGGCCAGATCGACGGCCGCGAACTGCGCTACGCCTTCGGGGCCCCCTCCGAGTGGCAGGGGGTCTGCCATGTGCGCTACCGCAATGGCGTCACCGCGGTGATCCTGACGGGGGCCTCCTGTCGCGATTTCGGGGTCCCCTTCACCCTGTTCGGCACCGGCGGCATCATCGAGATTGCCTGGGACCCCAAGCCCGGCCCCATGATGCGCTACCTGCGCTGGGGGGAGAACTGGACCGCCGTGGACTGCCACGGCGAGAACCTGCACGGGCCCGGCTACATCGAGCGGGCCATCGCCGACATCGTCGACTGCCTCAAGACGGGCCGTACCTCAGAGCTCTGCGCCCAGAACGAGATCAAGGCCATGGAGATCGTCTTCGGCTGCTACGAGTCCTGCCGCCGGCGGGGACGCGTCGACCTGCCCATGGACATCACCGACTCGCCCATCCTCTCCATGATCGAGAGTGGCGCTCTGAGGTGAAGCCGGGCCGGTGACGCCAGGCCTGGCCGTCAGAAGCCGAGCGCCGGGCCTAGGTTGGCGAGCTGCTGCCGCCGCTGCTCATAGTCTGGCATGACCTGAGCCAGGAGACGCCAGAACCCGGCAGAATGGCGGTTGTGGGCGATGTGGCACAGTTCGTGGGCCACGACGTACTCCAGGAGCCGCCGGGGTGCCATGACGGTCCGCCAGTTGAAGCGCAGGTGACCGTTGGGGCCGCCACTGCCCCAACGGGTCTTCAGCTCCAGCGCCCGCACGGAGTTGACCGTGACCCCCACCCGCGGGGCGAAGGCAGCGGTGGTGTCGGCGAGGCGCTCGCAGGCGTGGCGCCGGTACCAGCGTGCCAAGAGCTGCCTCACCCGCTTGCGGCGCTCGGCGTCCGCCAGGCCTGTCGGCAGGCTCACCCAGAAGCTGCCGCGCGCCAGCGTCACCTCGTCACGCTTCGCGGTCGCGCCCTTGGCCACCCGGAGCTGGTACTGCCGCCCGAGATAGAGGAAGGCCTCGCCACTCACGAACTCCCGCGGGCGTCGTGGATGGTGTCGGCGAAGCCAGTCCTGCTGCTTGACGATCCAGGCGCCCTTCCGTCGCACCGCAGCGGCAACCCTCACACGCCGCATACCCGCCGGCGCGGTCACCACCACCGAGGTATCGGGGTTCACGGTGACGGCAATGCTCTGCCGGTCAGCGCTGCGTTGCAGGCGGAAGCCGATCTGCGTCCTGCCGAAGGCTACGCGCATGGTCCTGACCGTGGTCATCGGAGCCGGACCCTTGCCAGGTCCATGATCTGCACGGTGATCCTCTCGACCTGCTCCCCCTCGATTCCACTCAACCGGAGCAGGCGTTTCACCTTACGGCGCATCTCCCGCTTGACATCCTCCTTGCCCTGCCAGTCTAAGACGGCGTCAGAGCACAGTGCATCGAGTATCTCTCCGGCGAGCACCGGTATCTTGCTCCCGTACTCCGGCGCACCGTCGTCCACCTCCAGGCTCTTTGCCAGGATACCGTAGATCGGGTAGGCTGCGGCCGAGACGCCATGCGCGGCGGCCTGCTCGGTGCGGCCCACCCTCATCTGCCCGCGGAGTGCCGTGAGCCGCCGGAGTTCCTCGGCGTCATCGATCTGCTGCTCCCGTCGCTCCAGGATGATGCGCTCCAGCCGTTCCTTGACGGATTCGTAGAAGACCGGGTCCTCATCCAGCTTGACGGTCACCGTGCGGCGGATGGCATGCTCCATCCGACTGGCCTGCGCCCGCGAGGACTGCAGCTTGGCGATCTCCGCTGCGAACGCCTCAGACATAATGGATACCGGCTCCAGCAACACCCGGACTTCTTTGCCCTTCACGTGCTGGTCGATGAGCTCCCGGACGCGTTGCTGGCAGTCCGGCAGCTGCGTGTCCTCCTCCGCGAAGCAGATAGCGGCTTCCTGGCGCAGTCGGCGCAGCCAGGCGAAGTCCGGCAGGAAGGCCAGGGCCCGTGGGTCGGGCAGGAGCTGTTCCATGGCCCGGTAGAACTCCCGGTAGCGTGCCAGGAAGACCGCCCGCCTGTCCTCTGGTTCCAACAGCAGTATCCACGGCTCGATCGCGTCCCGGCCGAGGTCCGCGGGGAACAGGGCCAGGACATCGGCCCGCCGCTGCTTGAGCGTCTGATAGGCGGCTTCGTCGTCGCGGCGATGCATGACGTCGTCCACGGCCAGATCATCGGCGAACGCGGCCAATGCCTTGTCGAGGAAGCCTGCGACACCCCAGTAGTCCACGACCAGCCCCCAACCCTTGTCACGCTCCGGCAGCGGCCGGTTCACCCGCGCGATGGCCTGCAGCAGGTTGTGTTCGCGCAGGGGCTTGTCCAGGTACAACACCCGTTCGATGGGGGCGTCGAAGCCGGTCAGATACTTGTCCGCCACGACCAGGATGGCCAGCTTGTCGACGCCTTCGTCCCGGTACTGCCTGATGATCTCCCGTTCATCGGCGAAGCGCGTCCTCAGGGCCCAGAGGTCACTGTCCTTCTTCGCCGGGTCGGAGATAAGCAGCGCCACCCGGCCGGGGAAGCACTTCTCAAGCTCCACGTAGTACCGCGCTGCGGTCCGTTGCGAGCAGGCGGCCACCTGGGCCTTGAAGCCGTCCGGCTCGAAGTGCTGGCGGTAGTGGCTGGCGATGTCGTGGGCGATCATCAGGCTGCGGTCGGTCGCTGCATCGGCGATACGGCGCTCGGTGATCTCCTGCCGCTTCAGCCTCTCCCGCTGCGCCTCCGTGAGGTGGGCAAAGGTCGCCTCGAAGATCGGGTCGAGTCGCTTGCCCCAGATCGCGAGCTCCGGCAAGCGGCTCTCATACAGAATGCGCACCGTGGCCTCGTCGGCAACCGCCTGGGGCATAGTGTACTTGTGGATATAGCTCCCGAAGCGGTCCCGCGTCTTCGCCAATGGCGTCCCGGTGAAGGCGAGGAAGCAGGCATTGGGCAGGGCCTGACGCATGTGGGCGGCAAACCACAGGTACTGGGACCGGTGCGCTTCATCCACCAGCACGAAGATGTTGTCGGCCTCGCTGAGCACCGGATGCTGGCTGGTCAGCCGTTTGCCGACCGCTTGCCCCTTGCCGAGGAACTTCTGGACCGTCGTGAGCACCGTCTGCCCCCCTGGACCGCTCAGTAGCTTGCGCAGATGACGCACCCGTGCCGCGCGCACCGGGTTCTCGAAGCCGCAGAGGCGGAAGGTCTTGGTGATCTGGGCGTCGAGCTCCTTCCGGTCCGTTACCACCAGCAGCGTTGGGTTGTTGAGGGCCTTCTGCCGCCGGAGCTTCAGGCAGAGCCAGAGCATGGTCAGGCTCTTGCCGCTGCCCTGCGTGTGCCAGATGACGCCGCTACGATCGCGGAAGGGCAGGCTGCTCGTCGGGTCGGCCACCCGACGGATCGCTTCATTGACTGCCTCGAACTGGGGATACCGCGCCAGCTTCTTCACCACCTTGCCGCCGTCGCGGTCGAAGACAACGAAGTTGCGTAGGAGATCGAGGAGGTTCTCCTTAGCCAGCAGCCCGGCCAGCGCCACGTCCTGCTTCGTCGGGGAACGGCCGACCTGCCGTTCCAGGTCGAACCGGCTGCGCGGGAAGACACTCTTCCACTCCGTGTACCAGCTCAGGGGCGTCTCGACCGTGCCGTGGCGCGCGTCATTCCGTTTCAGCGCCAGGCAGAGCTGCACCGTGTGGAAGAGCCGTGCGACGCCGTTCTCCGTGTCCTGGTACAGAAGCAGGTCGCCCACGGCATGCCCGATCCCATGCTGATCGCCGGGGGCCTTGCACTCGATGACGGCCAGCGGAATGCCATTGACGAAGAGCACGAGATCCAGCCGGCGCGTGGTCCGTGGGCCGCGCACGACGAGCTCCTCGACCACCAGGAACTCGTTGTTGGCCGGCTCGTCGAAGTCGATGTAGTGCACGCTCGGCGACGCCTGCTTGCCGACACGTGTCTCGTCGACCGTGACCCAGCGGCTGAGCAACTGATGGCACGCCTCATTGGCATCCAGCAGGCCGGCCGCCAGCGGTTGCTGCAGCGATGCGATGGCCTGCTTTACCCCGGCATCTGTCAGCCCTGGGTTGATCTCCCGCAGCTTCCGGTCCAGGCGGGCGGTGAGGAGCACCTCGGTCTCGCTCTCGCGCTCGGAGGCGAACGCCGCGGCCTGGCCATCTGCACAGGCGTAGCCGAGCACGTCCCGCAGCAGCTCGATGGCAGGGCGTTGGACGTCGGTGTATTCGGGGCCGGTTCTGGGCATACCCGTCACGCTCTCGAATCCCAGTGACCCCTGCAGATTCGTCGCAACATGGCCAATCACCCTCCCATCAGGGGATCCACGGCATCTCCATCGGCATCGTGCTCGTCCTTCGTTCTCGTCGTCGTCCTCGATCCCTCCCCGGGTCGCGCATCCGAGTACGAGCACGAGGACCGGCCCGCACGGGCGGGACTGAGGACGAGGACGACTGGCGACACACACTCCCCTGCCATCGTCCCTCGTTCTCGTGCTCGTCCTTCGTCGTCGTACTCGATTCTACACCATCGTGCGGCTATCTTGCCGGCATGGCAGGAACGACCGCCCAAGTCAGGGTCCCCAAGCTTCGTTTCCACGAGCCCATCCGGAACCTGCCGGGGCGTCGGGACGCGCGGACGGGAGAAAGCGACTTCACGATCACCTTCGCCCGTGCCTACATGCAGCAGTTCCACGCCCTGCACCGTCGGACGCGGTGCCGTCACATCGCCTGTGCCCGCGAGATCCCCATCAACGGCTTTGGCATCGCGGACCTCGTCTGCGTCCTCTGGGGTGACACCCCCGGCGCGCCGGCGCAGGCCTGGCCCAGCCTGAATGCCTTCACCCACCAAGCAGCGCCAACCGTGCGGGCGTTCGAGGTCAAGCTCGGCACGTGGCGCGCGGCCATGCTTCAGGCCCATCGGTACCGCTACTACGCCCATAGTGCAGTGGTTGTCCTGCCGCTCGCCGTTGCGGAGACCGCATCTGCCTACCTGGACACCTTCCGTGCCATCCGCGTCGGCCTCTGGGGCTTCGAGCCGGCCACCCAACGCATCACTGCCTATCATACGCCGCCGCCACGCCGACCCCTGGCGCCCAAGCATACCGCCGGGGCCATCGCCAGGGTGGCCCGCGCCTCTAGAGCTCTGCCAGTGCCCTGAAGCCCTGGATGGCTTCCCGCAGGCTCTGCAAGTAGCCCAGAACCGCCTCCAGCCCGCGCGTGAAGCCCTCCTTCCCGAGCTGAGCCCAAGCCATCTCCGCTGCTGACACCATCACCCCAAGAGCCGCAAGCCGCTCATCGATGTCGGCCGGCCCGGCCGCCCGGCCGTTCAGCGCCCGGAGTGCCTCCCATGTCTGCATCATCTCCTCAGTCCGGTCCGGCTCCCTTCCCTCGTACGCCCCGTCGTAGGCTAGGTCATTGCTCACACCCCCAAGCAAGTCCGCATAGGCCTCGCGCTGTCCCACGTCGATCCTTCGCAGCAGTGTCATACTCAGGTAACGGAGTAAGGGCGCCTTGCGGACTCCTGGCGTCCTCAGATACCGGTCCATGCAGAAGCTTCGGAGGTTCGAATACCAGCCGGCTGCGCCGGCTGCTGCTCCTGCAGCCCCGAGTAGCGGCATGAGAATGTCGCTGAAGCCGTTTGTGACATCACACCCGTTCAGGCCCAGAACCAGGTTCATGTACATCCAGCCCGCAAGGACATCCGGTTGAACCAGGTCGTCGGGCGGCATGCCACCGCTGCCGCTACTGTTATCCGACCCGATCACCAGGTACATCCCGGCAGGGCGGTCCGGCATTCCGGTAAGGCCGTTCATAAACTCCAGGAAGCGGGCCTGGTTCACCAGCGCGTCGCGGTGGACCACCAGTGTGCCCAGAACCTGCGTGCCGGGACTCTCCTCGCCCCACCGCACGGACTCCTGCAGGAACGCCAGCGCCAAGGCACCCTCCATGGAGTCGAAAGACGAAGGGATGAAGACACTCGGCGCGATGAGCACGGTGGCGCCGCATCTCTGCTGAACAGACAGCGCTGCGTCAACGATCCGGCGCACCTCGCTGGGGTCTGTCAGCAACCGCGTCCGCTGCACAGGACGGAAATGCGGCCATTCCTCGAGGTGCCCGAGCTGGGCGTTCGGCAGTCCCACAACCGGCGTGGCGTGGTACTCCGGGTCGATCATGATGTCGGCCTGCGGGGCGGCTGCCCGCAGTTCTGCTGCCGCTGCAGCACAGTCTGCCGGTGACAGGTACCTGGGGCTGAAAATCACACCGTCAACCAAGCCCTCAGCCAAGCCCTTTGCCAGCTTGTCGCCGGCCCCGTGTCCATGCTGTGCATAGAGTTTCATCGTATCGCCTCCAGGCTGGCCAGAAGCGCCCCCAAGTCCGAGTAGCGCAGGGCAGGCTGTTTCCGGATGCAGCGGTCAACGATCCCGCAGAACGGTGGGGGCAGGTCCGGTCTATGCGACGCCAGGGGCCCGGGAAGCTGCCGGAGGATGCGGTAAAGCGTTGTGAAGGCGTCCTCGTCACGCCGCGCCAGTGGATGCTTGCTGGCAGCGTACTCATAGAGCGTGACGCCCGCCGAGTAGAGGTCGCTGCGGTAATCCAGGACTTGCTTGTACTCCGGGTTGAACAGCTCTGGGGCCATATACAGCGGCGTCCCGGGTGGCCCACCCTTGCCCGTGAGTTGCGTGCCGGCCACCTTGAAGGCGATGCCGAGATCCAGTACCACGAAGGGTCGCTCGGGCAGTCCCGTCCTGATCACATTGTCCGGCTTGATGTCACGATGGATATGGCCACCGACCGCCAAGTCGCGGATGACACTCACAAGGGCCACCGCCAAGGCCCGCAGATCGTCCATCCCCGGTCGAGGCGCAAAGCGGATCTCCTCCCGCACGCTCCGCCCCGGCAACAGCTCCTCGCTGTAGACGAGGTACTGGTGGCCAGCGATGGCAACCTGAGTCGGGCTGATCCGGCCCAGCTTGGCCACGAATGGCGACGCGCTCTCGCGCAGGATGCCGATCTCCCGTGTGAGGCGCGCTAGAAGCTGGGCACGCTCATCCGCAGAGTCATCGACATCCGGCGGCAGGTACACTGCTTTCACCGCCTCAGGCCTGCCATCGACCACCGCGCGGTACATGGCCTTGAAACCGCCGGCCGTCACGTACGTCAGGCCCTGGGCAAGCGGCACCGCCGCTGCCAGTGCCTGCGCGCCAGGTATGTGCTCCATAGGCGCAACCTCCTCGGTCAAGGCTTTCGGTTCAGACCTGCCGCCACTCGGCGCAGGTACCTCTGTTTGCGCTTCCCGAACTCACCAAATTTGGCCTCGACATCCGCAAGCCGTCGTTTCAGCTCCTCGTTCTCTGCTGAGGCCAACGCCTTTGACTCCTGAGCAACGGCCTGCATGACGTCCTCGACCTCCTTCGCGATCCGGTAGCCGCGGCCCCTGGCAGCACTGATCAGGCCGCGAAGCCCGCCAAAGCCAGTGGCCCCATCGGGTAGCTGGGCTTCGCCTTCACTATGGAGCTCGGCAATCCGAGAGTGCAGGCTCTCATCCAAGTCCCTTCTCAGCCGGGCGACGCTCTTGTCCTGCGTCTCGACGCCGGACTGCACCAACGCACGAACATCTGGCCATGACGCCTCAACCGCTGCCACCATGAACGGGTTACTCATGGCACCGACGACCTCCTGGGGTGAGAGAGCCAGGCCCATGAGGAGGTCAAGGACCGCAGCCAACGAGGCGGGGTGCACCACGAAGTCGGACGGCAGGCCCACCCGGCGAGCTACCCGGCGGTACCGGCTCGACCGGGTCACGATATAGGCGGATCCGCGAAGTATACGCCCGCCCGTGGCAGACTTGTCTGGATTCAGCCCCAGCACCGTCAGGAACAGCGAGGCGTCGTTCCTCGCAAGCTGCTGGCTCTCCTCCTTTCTTCGCGTCTCCGCTTTGGCGGACCCCGTCATGTCGGTCAGGAACTCACCACACAGTCGGTCGTGCGGGCCGTCCTCGACCGGGGCAGAAAGCAACTGCGCCGGATCGAGCACCTCCACTCCTACGGGCAGCCGCGCCCGGATGACATCACGGAAGAACCCCTCGGAATCCGCCGCGTCGTAGTAGTTCGCCCTGTACGTCTCGAACGTCGTACACTGCCTAACGGCTCCTGCTTTGACTCCCAGGAAGTAACCCTTGACGAAGGCGTTCCGGATCGCTTCCCTGATGTAAGCCGCGTTCAGGCCAAGGCCAGCTACCCCGAAGAGCTCGTAGGAGTGCAGCGCGATCTCAGCGTGCAAGACAGCCTCAGCTATGGCAGAAAAGGGCACGATGACGCGACACCCAGAGGCCAGAAGCTCCTTCACGAGCGCCAGGTCGGACGCGGATGATGGGAGTTCGGCGATGACGCAGTCCAGCAGGAAGTCCGTGTCGAGAACGAACAACTTGGCCTTCAACCGCGTCCTCTGGAACTCAACAGCGGTCGGGTCCGCGTTCATCACCCGGAGCCCCAGGTAGGCACGGCACCAACGAGCGATGACTGTTGCCTGCTCGTCAGTGGGACTGGCGAGGACATCGGCAAAGGTGTTGCTCAGGGCACTGGCAGTTCGGGGGTCCAGATGCTTCTGGATAGCGCCAACCAGTTCCCCGCTGGGGTCTGCCGACACTGCGATGGTACCTAACTTGTCGTACTGTGCAGCGATATCCATCCCATACAACCGAAACAACGCGAGCATGGTGACGCGGATATTCCGGTCGGCGACACGTTCAGTCTCCTGCGACAAGCGCGAACCATTCAGGTCCGAGACCCGTTGGAGGACGTCCGACACCAAGGAGTCAGTCGCAGCTTCAGTTGCAGACGACTGGCCGCCGATAGTTGCGGCTGCCTGCGGAGACAGGCGATAGCGGCCCTTCGCATGCTGGGCGACCTGCCGACTGGCGAGCCGCTGCAGAGAAGCCGAGATCTGCTCCCTCTCCGAGCGGAGAGTACGGAAGGGCTCCGAGCAGAGCAGCTCGTCAAGGTCACCGTCCGCCGGGTATCTTGCGGCAAGGACTCCACACACGAGATTGTCGAAGATGGATCTGCGCGTCCGCTCAGCTCCAGGCGCCAGGCACAGGCATAGGCATGACCTGAGCAGAGCACGCTCAAGTTCAGACCCGCTCTCGGCGGGTAACGCCGAGGTTGCACGCTTCAGGTCCAAGACCTGCTGGTCTATGTTGGGGAAGTGCCGGTGGAATACCCCGTTGGCATAGTTGGCGAGACGGTTCCGTATGCGCTCGCGGGGGAACACGTCAAGGTCAAGGCTATGCTCGGAGCGAGCTGTTGCTTTCAGCTTGTCGATGCGCTCCGAGCTGAGGCACCTGGACGTAACGATGACCAGCTTGTGGACCTCAATGCCGTTGCGCTCAAGTGCCGCTACCGTGTCCCTGATCTTGCCGGGCAGGTAGTCTTGCAGCGTGTATTGGAAGACAGTCCGCATGCGTCCCTTGTGCTCGAAGAACCGGTCTTCCACTGCATCGCGCCCCGAGTCGCCTGTCCCACCAAGGGGTTCGATCGTGGGGTAGCCTTCCTCGCGCATGAGCTCCGACGCGAGCCGCTCGAACTCCCTATCGTCGGTAATCGTGTCCAGCGCGATGTCGATGATGTCGAGCCCCATGCACCGTTCCTCCTTCTCATGTGCGCCCCCAAGGCACCCCCGCTTTCACCTGCACCCAACCGGCCAGCAACACCTGACCTAGGGCGGACTTCACAGCCTGCAGGCGTTCTGCGGTCGCCTCTCCTGCGCGTACCCGCTCCGCTAGGACGTCGGTAGCATGGGCGATGCGCTCCTGCTCAGGCCAAGGGGGAACAGGGACTGGGAAGTCCCGAAGCAACTCGCAGTTCAGAGCATCCTGGTTGCTGCCTCGCGCGGAGCGCCGGAGGCGTTCATACTGGCTGTCCAAGTAGTGGTAGAGGAATCTCGGCTGCAGCGTCGGCCCGGGTTCCACTGCGGCGAAATTCTGGTTGATAGAGGCCTCGATACGGAGGTAGGCTGCCTTGCCTCGCGTCTGGCCTTGGCCGATCATCGCGATCAGGGTTGTGCCAGGCTTCAGCATTCGTAGGGGGCACTCCCGCAGAGCGAGTCCGGTGATGAACTCGTCTGCTCTGGTGATCTCGCCGTCGTTCACCTTGCCCGTTGGGAGCCAAGGCAGGTCACCCTTCCAGTAGCCTCGATTCGCTCTGGATGGTGTCGACCCGTTTGATATGCGGGCGAGGTCTCCAAGATGCCCGTGTTTCCAGTCACTCGGCGTCCTTCCGAGAAGGCGAGCAGCAGTGAACGTCCCGTGCCTTCCCGGCACCCCGTGCGTGAGCAGGTCATGGAGGAGTGCGGTCTTGAGGCGGCGGGTCTGGTCGATGACGGCACGGGCGGCGGCGATGGCGTCGTCGACGCCCATCAGAATCCCTGCGATGCGATCCTGCTCGGAGAGGGGAAGCACCGGGACGGGGAAGTCGCGGATGATGCCGAGGTTCAGGCCATTCCTGCCGCCGTCACCGGTTGCGTTGCGCAGGCGCTGGTACTGGGTCTCAAGGTAGAGGAACAGGAAGCCCGAACGCAACCTCTGGGGATACGGTATCATAGCCGCAAGCGACTGGTTACAGGTCATCGCTCTCGACAGGATCGCCACACTACCCCTGGTCCTTCCCTGGCCGTTCAGAGCAACCATGACCGCCCCGGCCGGAAGCCAGGTTGCATTCGATCCCCGCAACCCCGCCTCCGTGATCGTCTCGGCCGTAGACGTAACGCGCCTCTGGTGGATCTCTCCGGAGGCCATCCAGGGAATGGACCCACCCCAGAAGCGCGGTTCCGACCGGCTCGGCGTCCCGCCGGTCACCACCTGAGCCACATCCCCGATCTTGGCCCAGGACGGAGGGACTCTGCTCTCACTCGCCATACCCGAGTTCCTTCAGCAACTGGTCCATGCGGGCCTCGGCGGCGTCGCGCTTGGCTTCGAGTTCGCGGAGTCTGCGGAGTTCGCAGGCGACATCGAGTTCGGGCGGAGGCTCCGAGCTGTCGACGTAGCGGGAGATGTTCAGGTTGTAGTCGTTGTCCTTGGCGATGGTGTCGAGGGGCACCACGGCGGCGAACCTGGCGAGGGGGTTACGTCCGCTTGGGGAGGCCTGTGCCAGCCACTGGCAGACGGCGGTCGTGTAGGCATCGAACTCCGCGACCTCGGTACCCTCGTCGCAGAGTGAACCGGCGATCTCGACCTCGACATCCGGTCCGCCGGCCTGCCGGAACTGGGCCACGCGCTGTTCGTGGCGGCGATGGGCCGCGGCCAGGACCGCCGTGCGCTCCTGAGTGAGCCAGGCCTCGATGCCGGCGGGGTCAGCCCAGGCGTGGAAGACGGCGGCGATGCGGAGGATGTCTTCCATGCGCAGGTAGTTCCGGTTCTTGCCCTCTTGGTAGAGTCCTGCGGGCGAGGCATCGATGAAGAGCACGTGGCCGCGGCGGGCGGCGGGCTTGCGCTTGTCGAGGATAAGCACGGCGGCCGGGATGCCGGTGCCGAAGAAGAGCTGCTCGGGCAGGCCGATGACCGCCTCCACCAAGTCTTCCTGCAGCAGGGCTTTACGGATCTCGCCTTCGCTGCCGCCGCGGAACAGGACGCCGTGCGGCATGACCACGCCGACCATGCCGCTGTCCTTGCAGACCGCGACCATGTGCTGCAGGAAGGCGGTGTCGCCCTTGGTGGCCGGCGGAATGCCGCGCGTGAAGCGGTGGTAGGGATCGTTCTCGAAGCGCTCGCGCACGGCCTTGGGATCGACCTTGGCCTCCTCCCCGTCCTTGCCCTGTCTGGCCTCGACGCCATGCCATTCCTTGAGTGAGAACGGCGGATTGGCGATGACGCGGTCGAAGACGTCCAGGACCCCGGCGCGCTCGAAGCGGGGGGAGAGGATGGTGTCGCCGGTACGGATGTCCGCATCCGGGAAGTTGTGCAGCAGCATGTTCAGCTTGCAGATGGACCAGGTGCCGTAGTTCTTCTCCTGGCCGGTGAGGGTCAGATTGCGGGGGTCGCCGCCGCGGTCGCTGACGTAGTTGCCGCACTCGATGAGCATGCCACCGGAACCGCAGGTGGGGTCATGGATGCGCATGCCCTCGGTCGGCTTGAGGAGCTGGACGATGAGCTTGACCACCATGCGCGGGGTGTAGAACTCGCCGCCCTTCTTGCCGCTGCCCTCGGCGAAGCGCTCGATGAGGTACTCGTAGGCGTTGCCGAGGATGTCCGGCTCGGCCAGGTTGCGGTTGCCCAGGGGGATGCCGCCGAAGTGCGACAGCAGCCGTTGCATCATGCTGTCCATGGTCTGCGGATCGCCGAAGCGGCGGGCGTCGTTGAAGCGAATGCCCTCCAGTACGCCTTCGAGATACTGGCCATTGCGATCCTCGATGGCGAGCAGGGCTTTGTCGATGGCTTCGGCGCGGTTCTCGCCGACCTTCATCAGATCATCCCAGCGGGCGCCTGACGGGACGTAGTAGCTGCCGCCGCCGTACTCGTCGGGGTCGTCGGCGATGACCTCGGCCTGCTGCCGCGTCTTGCCCTGACGGAGCCACTCGTCGATGATCTCCTGCCGGCGCTCGTAGAAGACATCCGAGAGGCGCTTGAGGAAGAGCAGCGCCAGGATATGGTTCTTGAAGTCGCCCGCATCGACGGTGCCGCGCAGGATATCCGCCGCCTGCCAAAGCCGACGGTTCAGTTCCTCGCGGGTCATGATGCGGGGTGTGGTGTTGGTGCTGGCCATGGACCGGTCCCTACTCCTCTCCCGTGGCGGGCGTCAGCCCGTCCGTATTACTGGTACACCGACGAGTCAGCGCTGCCAGCGCCACCGTCCGGGCCAGGTGGAGCCGCGCCGTGGCTGCTTCGATGCCGTTGCTGTATGCGTCCTGGGCGGCGCCGAGGACCTCCGCCAGTTGGTCCTGCCGCCCGCGCGGTAGCGTGGGCACCGGCAGGCGACGCAGAGCGGTCGCGGTCAGGTTGATCTGGGCGGTGCCGGACTGGGCGACCGCCGCGACCGCCAGTTGGCCTTCGGGGTGGTTCAGGTAGGCCGCCAGGACCTGCGGGCTCAGCAATGGCCCGCAACGCACGATCACCAGTGTGGCGTTGATGGGCACACCGGCCAGGTCCGGGGGCACGACCGCCGCCACGACGCGGGTGCTGCGCGCCGGCAGCAGGACATCGCCAGGCCGCAAGCGCTGAGCGTCCACGATCCTCCCAAGAACCTCGAGCTGCTGCACACCATCAGCCTCGATACCGTGCTCGCTCAGGGCACGAACGGTGAGAACGCGGTCACGCCGCCCGTCGCCCTGCGGCGGTGCGGTCCGGGTGGCGACGCCGGGGATCACCTCCGCCAGTTCGCCCAGCGGCACTATGCTCGGCCTGACGATCACTCCGTTCTCCGCCTTGCAGGTCGTGTCTTGTCCTCTGTCTGGTACCCCGTGCTGAGCATTACTGTAGTGAGCAAGCTCGGCGATATCAAGTCGTTATTACAAGTTTGCAGGTTACTGACATAGTTTCATGAGTTGGCTAATGCGCGTAATACAGTTACGCGCATAAGTCTGGCGCCTAGTCGCGAGGGGTGGTTCAGCCCCCGGATGCCGGGTCAGAGGAGTGCAGGAACCCGTCGTGTGGGGCCTCGTTGTGCGCACTGGCACAACGGCTGCCGGCGTGACGGAGAGGAGGGCGACCGAGTCGTCGTCGGGGCTTGCGCCACGCGCGAGCATCTCAAGTGATCGGCGGCAGGTCGGTGGGCGGCTCGCCCTCCTCGGCAAAGGGCTCCACGAAGGCGGTGGCGAAGTCGTAGCCGTCCGCGAAGTCCGTCGGGGAGTCGTCGGGGGTGGCGCTGAGCAGGCCTGCCCCCACAAGCTTGAAGACCAGTTGGCCGAAATCCTCCGTGCGGCGGACGCCCCAGGATGCCAGGACCCGGCACGCCAGGGGACCGAACTCGTCCAGGGCCAGGTCCCGCAGCGCCTCCAGCAACTCCGGTCCGCGCATGTGCCGGCGTGACGTCTCGGCGCCTTCGGGCACGTGCATCTGCTGCGCCCGGTCAAGTCCCGCCAGGAGAAACAGGTACGCCTCCCGCGGGTAGGCGGGGTCCTTCTGCAGCAGTTCGCTCAGGCGGGCTTCGGTACTGGCGTCAGGGCCCATGGGTTCCGGGTCCCGAGTTCCGGCGTTCCGGGTCTCAGGTTTCGGGTTTCAGGTTTCAGGTTTCAGGCTTCAGGTTTCAGGTTTCAGGTTTCAGGTTTCGGTTTTCGGGTTCCAGGTTTGGGCTCTGGGGCTTTGGGATCTGGAGCTTTGGATCTGCCCCGCTATTCCAGGCGCGTCCGCGCCGCCGCGAGGATTTCGGCCTTGCGTTCGGGGCTCGGGTAGCTCATGCGGCCGACGGGCATGAGGACGCCATCGTCCACGTGCCGGGGCACCACGTGCAGGTGTGCGTGCGGCACCACCTGCCCCGCGACCGTGCCGTTCGCCAGGATCAGGTTGAAGCCGCCGGCCTCGGTGGCCCGCATCAGGGCGCTGCCGATGCGGGGCGCCACCTCCATCAGCCGCCCGGCCACCGCTGGCGGCAGGGTCGTCACGCTGGTGTGGTGTTCCTTCGGCACGATGAGCGAATGCCCGAGAGTGATCGGCGCGATGTCCAGGAACACCAGGACCAAGTCATCCTCGTAGACCTTGTCACAGGGGATCTGGCCCGCGACGATCTTGCAGAAGACGCAGTCTTTGATCATGGCATGCTTCTCCCTGTCCGGCAGCCAGCGCCCAGCGCCGTGCTCCGTGGCGGGCACTGCGCTCCGCCGGCCGGGGACGTCCGGCGCTCCACACGGTCAGGCCTTCGCGCCTGCCGCGGAACGGCATCCGGCGACCGGCCTCCGTGCACTCTACCGCCGCGGCAGGCAGGCGTCATAGCGGGTGATGCCCAGGGCGATGCCCCTGGCCAGTTTCGCCTGGTAGTCGGCGTTCGCGAGGTTGGCCGCCTCGGTCGAGTGGCTGAGGAAGCCCATTTCCACCAGCACGGCCGGGCAGGCAGCATCCCTGAGCACCATGAAGCGGGCGTTTTTGACGCCCCGGTCCGTGGCCCGGGCAGAGGCTACGGTGGCCCGCTGAATCTCGTATGCCAACCGGGCGTTATCCGCGTCCCAGGCGTTGTTGGTGCAGGTCGTGGTGGCCCGTTGCGTGCCATAGGTGCTGCGCGCCCCGACGGGTGGCACGCGGAACGACTCGATGCCGCGGATGCTGGCGCCGGCGGCGTTGCAGTGCAGGCTGACGAGGATATCCGCCTTGACGCTGCGGGCCTTTTGGGCCCGGCCTCCGAGGGCGGCCTCCGCGTCGCGGGTCCGGGTCAGCGCCACCGCGAAGCCCTTGGCGACCAACTCCTGCTCCAGCCGCCGGGCCACCTGCAGAGTGATGTCCTTCTCACGCTTCTTGCCGCTCACGGTACCCGGGTCCGGACCGCCGTGACCCGGATCGATCAGCACCCGGCGCACGTCCCCGCGCCGCAGGCCCGACCCGCGCAGAATGGGCGACAGCAGCAGGCGGACGTCCACCTCCGCCAGGACCGCGAAGCCGTTGGCGACCCAGGGCGCGTCGGATAGGTGGACGCGGGTCCCGTTGACGACGGCCTCGGTCTCGTCCACGGTGACCTGCACGCCGGTGTAGCGCGAACGCATGGCGAAACGCTTGCTGCCGGACTCGTAGCGCAGCCCGTAGGCAGACGCGATGTCGACCATGTAGAGGTAGCGGACGCCCGCGCGGGTGAGGTAGCGGATGCGGGGCTTGGCCGGAGCTGCGGCCCCGAGGCACAGGAGCCATACCAGAAGGGGCACCGCAGGCAGGGCCGCACGGCACACAAGCATCAGGCATGAAGGGCGTGCGGCCCGGGCGGCAAGGTCCTGCCGGAACTCGGGTCTCCGCCTCGGCCTCACGGCTCCTCCTCGACAGATAGGCACGGACCCGTCACGCCGTCTTGCGGTCGCGCTTGGGCGTCCGCAGGCTCAGCAGCGGGGGCCGTTCGCCGTTGACGACGGCGGCATCGACCGTGCACTGTGCGACGTTGCGGCGCGACGGCACCTCAAACATAACGTCCAGCATCACCCCTTCAAGGATCGAGCGCAACCCGCGCGCCCCAGTCCCTTTGGCCACCGCCCTGGACGCCACGGCCTCCAGCGCATCCGGGGTGAACTGCAGGTCGACGTCTTCCATGCCGAAGAGGGCCTGGAACTGCTTGACCAGGGCATTGCGCGGTTCGGTCAGGATATGCACCAGGTCGGCCTGGCTCAGCGGCCGCAGCGGCGCCACCACCGGGAAACGACCGATGAACTCCGGGATCAGCCCGAAATGCAGCAGATCCTCGGGCTCGACCCGCTCAGACATGGCGGCATCGTCGCTCACGTCCACCGCCTGGCCGCCATCCTCGGCGCTGCGTCCGAAGCCCAGCACCTGCCTGCCCACGCGCCGCCGGACGATGCGGTCGAGGCCGACGAAGGCGCCGCCGCAGATGAAGAGGATGTGGCTCGTGTCCACCTGGAGGTAGTCCTGCTGCGGGTGTTTGCGGCCGCCCTTGGGGGGGACGTTGGCCACCGTGCCCTCCAGGATCTTCAGCAGGGCCTGCTGCACGCCCTCGCCGGAGACGTCGCGGGTGATGGAGACGTTCTCGGTCTTGCGGGCGATCTTGTCGATCTCGTCCACATACACGATGCCGATCTGGGCCCGGCCCACATCGAAGTCGGCGGCCTGCACCAGACGCAGGATGATGTTCTCCACATCCTCGCCGACGTAGCCCGCCTCGGTGAGGGTGGTCGCATCGGAGATGGCAAAGGGCACGTCCAGACAGCGGGCCAGGGTGCGGGCCAGCAGCGTCTTGCCGGAGCCGGTAGGCCCGATCAGGAGCACGTTGCTCTTTTCGATCTCGATGTCGTCGCCGGCCTTCTTGGTGCGGCGGTGCTGCAGGCGCTTGTAGTGGTTGTGCACGCCGACGGAGAGGATCCGCTTGACCCGGTCCTGGCCCACCACGTACTGGTCCAGGAAGGCCTTGAGCTCCTCGGGCGCCGGCACGCGCAGGTTTCCTGGGATGGTGGCTTCGACCGGCCGGTTGAGCTGGTCTTCCGGCTGCATCGCCGCCTTGCGTCCGCCGGCCTTGGCCTTGCCCGCCGGCTGTCCGGCCAGCAACTGGTTGCAGACCTCGACGCAGTCCGCGCAGATCACGGCCCCGTGCGGGCTGGCAATCATCTGGGGAACGTCGGCCCGGCTCCGGCCGCAGAACGAACAGTGCTGCGATCCGTCACTGCGATGAGATGGCATGGGACACCTGCCTTCCGGCGCCACTCCGGTGAAGGCCTCGCCGCCAGCGCCGGAGGGACCCGGCCTGGAGGGCGGATCACTTCGCCGTCGTTGGCTTCGGCTTCGGCGTCAGGACCTCGTCCACGAGCCCGTACTCTCTGGCTTCCTGTGCCGACATGAACTTGTCGCGGTCACTGTCCCGGGCGATGGCTTCCACGCCCTTGCCCGTGTGGCGGGCGAGGATCTGGTTGAGGACTTCGCGGACGCGGAGGATCTCCTGGGCCTGGATATGGATGTCGGCCGCGGTCCCCTCCATGCCGCCGGCCGGCTGATGGATCATGATCCGGGCGTTGGGCAGGGCAAAGCGCTTCCCGTGCGTCCCCGCCGCCAACAGCACCGCACCCATGCTCGCCGCCTGGCCGATGCAGTAGGTCCGCACGTCGCAGCTCAGCATCTGCATCGTGTCGTAGATGGCCAGGCCGGCCGAGATCACGCCCCCGGGGCTGTGGATATAGATATCGATGTCCTTCTTCGGGTCCTGGCTCTGCAGGAAGAGGAATTGGGCCACCAGCGAGTTGGCCACGCTGTCGTCCACCGGCGAGCCCAGGAAGACGATGCGGTCCTTCAGCAGGCGTGAGTAGATGTCGTAGGCCTGCTCGCCCCGGCCGGTCTGTTCCACCACCAGCGGCACGAAGTACGACGCCGTCGTCGGTCGCATGGGCTCGTCACTCCTTACTTGACCGCACTGCTGGATACCTCGGCCAGTTGGACCAGGCGCTCCAGCACCATCTGCTCCCGCACGGAGACCATCACGTCCGCCAGGCGGCCGCTCTCCTGCAGGCGCCGGATCAGCACCTTGGGTGTGACCTGGTTCGCCGCGGCCATGTAGTGGACCATGCCGTTCACCCGCTCCATGTCCGGCTCGATCTTCTCTTCCTCGGCGATGCGTTGCAGCACGTAGTGGCGCTTCAGGCTGTTTCGGGCCTCTTCGTCCGCCATGCGCTGCAGTTCGCCCTGGCGCTGTCCCAGTTGCTCCTGCGGGGTGCCACGGCGGATCTCGCGGTCGTACAGGCGCATCAGGATATCGTAACTGGTCTGCCGGAGCCGCGTGGGCGGCAGGGGAATCTCCACTCCCGCCAGCAGGGCCGTCAGGATCTGCTGCCGCACCGACTGCTCCTCGCCGTGTTCCCTCTCGGCCTTCAGGTTGTCCCGCACCCGCTCCCGCATCTGCTGCACCGACTCCGCCCCCGTGGTCTTGGCCAGCTCGTCGGTCAACTCCGGGGTCTGAGCCCCATGGACCTCCAGAAGGGTGAACACGTAGTGGGCCTTCTGGCCGGCAAGGGCCTTCTCATGGAAGTTGGCGGGGAAGGTGACGTCCAGCTCCTTCTTCTCGCCTGCCCTGAGCCCTGCCAGGCCCTGGATCGTGCCCGGGATCAGTTCCGGCTCCCGCAGGGCGACCCAGTTGTCGCGCCCCGCCAGGTAGAAACGGGACCCCTCTGGCAGCTCTACCGGCTCCGCCAGGGCCCCTTCCCAGTTTGCCTTGAGCATATCGCCCGCCTGCGAGGCGCGGTCCACCTTCTCGAAGGAGGTCCGCCGCTGCAGCCACGAGCTGATCACCTCGTCCACCTGGGACTCCTGCACCGCCGCCACCTCGCGGGACACGCGGATCCCCTTGTACTGGGGCAACTCGACCTGCGGAGCCACGTCGAACGAGACGCTGAACACGAACGCCCGGTCCGGGCTCACCGCGAGCTTGTCCTCGTCCTCTACCCGCAGCCCGGCCTCCGGCTGTCGCGGTTCCTTCTCCAGGACCTCGCGCACGATGGACCGGATCAGCTCCTGCCGGCACTCCTGGTCGATCCGCGTCCCATACTGGCGCAAGAGCAGCGCCCGGGGGACCTTGCCGGGCCGGAAGCCGGCCACGCGACCGTGCTGGTTGAAGGCCCGTTCGGTCTGCTTGCAGGCGTCCCTGACGCGCTCCACCGGCACCTCAATGTCCAGCTTCACCCGGCAGGGCTCGACGTCCGTCCGCACAACCGTCAGTGGCGCAATCGAGTTGTCCACGGCATGACCCATGTGTTGGGAGTCCACCACGCAGGCCCCCATGCCGCCCGAGTCCCGGGAGACTGGAGCCAGCGGGCGGAATCCGTTCGCAGCTCATGAGCAAAGAGGCCGTACTATATTACCGCCTTGGCCCTACGTCCATGGAAACCAGGCCCCGCCCATGCACTCCGCCGAGCCGCAGATAAAGGACCCAGGCTGGACCGACTGGCGCTGGCAGATGCGCCATGCCACCCGGGATGCCGACGCCCTGGCCGCCTGGCTCGGTCTGACCGGCCCGGCCCGGGACGACCTGTGCCGCGTGGCGGAGCGCTACCCGCTTCTGGCCACCCCGTATTACCTCTCCCTGGCGCGCTCGGCCAGCCTCCAGGACCCCATCGTGCGGCAGATCGTGCCTGACCGGCGCGAACTGGCCGACGACCCGGCCGCCTCGCCGGACCCGCTGGCCGAGACGCGGGACTCACCCGTCCCCGGCCTGGTGCACCGCTACCCGGACCGGGCCCTGCTGGTGGCCACCGCCCAGTGTGCCGTGTACTGCCGGCACTGCATGCGCAAGCGCGCCTGGCGCCGCGGGGGCACCGCCGAGCCCGGTCCCGCCGACTTCGGCCAGGCCCTCGATTACCTGCGCTGCCACGAAGGCATCCGCGAGGTCCTCATCAGCGGCGGCGACCCCCTCCTGCTGCCAGACGAGCGCCTGCTGGAGTTGCTGGCGGCCTTGCGGGCCGTGCCGCATCTGGAGGTCCTGCGCCTGGGCTCCCGAGTGCCCGTGGTCCTGCCGCAGCGCCTCACCCCGGAGTTCTGTGAGCGCCTGGGCGGCCAACCGCCCCTGTGGCTGGCCACCCAGTTCAACCACCCGCAGGAACTGACTCCCGAGACCGAGGCCGCGGCGGAAGCCCTCCTGCGGGCCGGGATCCCCGTGGTCAACCAGACCGTCCTCCTCGCCGGCGTCAACGACGACGCGGCGACCCTGGCCCGCCTCTTTACCGGCCTGTTGCGGCAGCGCATCAAGCCGTATTACCTCTTCCACGGTGATCCGGTGGCCGGCGCCCTGCATTTCCGCACCGGCGTCGAGCGCGGCCTGGCCCTGATGGCAGAGCTGGAACGGACCATCTCCGGCCTCGCGGTCCCGGCCTTTGCCTTCGACCTGCCCGACGGCGGCGGCAAGATCCGCCTCGAGCCCCCCGCACACTGCGGCGTGACCGCCGCGGGCGACCCCGTCTACCGCGATCGCTCCGGCACTCCCCGGGCCTACCCGCAACCGTAGAGCCGTCGGACTGACACCCCCCGGGCGCTCGCGGTGGCCTGCGGCTCCCCGTCCGAGCGCCTGCGCCAGGCCGTGGCCCTCGTCGGTGCGTGCCTGGCTGCCGCGCCCCCGAACCAGGGGCCCGCATAGGGCACCCGTAACCCCTTAGTGAAGCCCGCCGCGGCTTGCGCCCACGTTGCCCCGCCCAGTCAGGAGTCCCGGCTTCAGCCGGTCCCCATTCCGCCTGAAGGCGGCACTCCTGGCGGCAGAGCCATCCCGGCCCCTCACCGAGGGACTACGGGCATCCCTGCCGCCGCGTTGCGTGCGGGGCTGGCGGCGGGTATGGTTGCCTTACCGGGGTCGGGCTGGCCTTGTCCCGGCCCGCCTTCAGTGGAGTGAAGACCATGGGCATTCCCTGCCTCGCGAGGGCTCCGCACGGGCGTTGCCCGGCGTGGAGCCGGTGGCTGTCCGGGGCGATCCTGGTCCTGGGTTGCGCCGGGGCCCTGCCGGCTTCGGTCCGCGGGGCCGCGGCGCCGACCTTCTACGTCTCGCCGGAGGGCCGTGACACCTGGTCCGGCACGCGGGCGGCTCCCAACGCGGGCGGCACCGATGGTCCCTTCGCCACCCTCGCCGGGGCCGTGCAGGGGATCCGCCGGACTCGGCCCCAGGGCGAGGCGACCCGTCCGACGAGCATCTTCCTGCGCGCGGGGACCTACGGTTTGGACCAGCCCCTGGGGCTGGAGCCGACCGACGACCACCTGGCGTTCTGCGCCTACGAACAGGAGAAGCCGGTGATCCTCGGCGGCAGGCTCATCACCGGCCTCAGGCCCGGCCTGGATGGCGTCTGGTCGGTTGCCCTGCCTGAGGTCAAGGCCGGGACCTGGAGCTTCCGCTCGCTCTTCGTCGACGGCGAGCGCCTGGTCCGCGCCCGCCACCCAAACCTCGATCCCGCGGACCCCTATCGCCAGGGCTTTGCCTACGTCGGCCGCGACGCCAACGCCTTCGGCATCGCCGTGGGCTGTATCCACAACGTCGGCGACTGGATGGACTACCGGGTCACGGTGCCCGCCGCCGGACGGTACGCTTTCTGGGTCTACTACGGGGCCTTGAACCAGCCCTTTGGCAACGCCACCATGGATGGCCGCACCGCCGTGAGCGTCGACGGTGGCGAGAAGACGCCCCTGGTGGACCTGCCCGACACCGGCTCCTGGGAGATCGCCCGCTGGGGCCGCGGCGCGGAGCTGACCCTGTCTGCCGGCGAACACGCCCTGCGCTGGGAGAACCTCAAGGGCGGCGGGCTCAACCTGGAGGCCTTCGCGCTGAGCGATGACGAGGCCTGGCAGCCCAAGGACGACGCGCTGCCGAAAACGGCTCCCGGCCGGCACATGGTCCTCCTCCAGGCCGAGAGCTTCGTCGCCTGCCACGGACCGCAACTGCAGGTGGGCGGCACCGGCAAGGGCGCCAAGGACCGGTTCCCGTACGCCCCCGGCGACATCAAGCCCGAGTGGGCCCAGGCCCCCGGGGCTGAGATCCATATCTTCCAGACCGGTAACTGCCGCGCCTTCAAGGAGATCTGCTGGATCGCAGGCATCGCCGCCGAAGACCGGTACGTGACGCTCAAAGGCCCTGAGTGCACCTCGTCCCTGCACACCGGCGACCGCTACTTCGTGGAGAACGTCCGCGACCTGCTGGATGCTCCCGGCGAATGGTACCTGGACCGCGCCGTGGGCGTCCTGTACCTGGTGCCACCCGCGGGCTTCTCGGGGGCCTCAGAGGTCATGGCCCCGACCGTGGAGCGGATCATCGAAGCCCCCGCGGGCGCCTCTGGCGTCACCCTCCGTGGCCTGACCTTCCGCGGTGGCGACTGGGGCTTCGCCGACGGCTGCGCTGCCTATGGCATGGGCACCAACGGCGTGGTCTACCTGAAGGACGCCCGCACGTGCGAGGTCCAGGGCTGCACGTTCACCAACCTTGGCAAGGATGCCGTCTGCCTCGAGGGCGGCGACTCGAACCGCATCACCGGCAATGACATCAGCGACACGGCCGAGGGCGGCATCAACCTCAACGGCAGCCGCGGCAACGAGGTGAGCGGGAACCACATCCACCACCTTGGGCAGGTCTACAAGCACAACGGCGGCATTGCCCTGCAGAACGGCGCCGCGAACAACCACGTCGCCGGCAACACGGTCCACGACGTGCCCCGCTACGGCATTACCATGAAGTCTGCCGGGCACGAGAACGTCATCGAGCACAACCGCGTCCTCAACACCAGCCTCGAAACCCACGATACGGGCGCCATCGAGGTCACTCAGCAGGACCGCAACGAGCGCAGCGGCTCGGCCATCCGGGGGAACATCGTCGGCGACACCATCGGCTACTCCTCCACCTCTGGCAAGCCGACCTTCCTCTCCTGGGGGATCTACCTGGACAGCTTCGCCGGCGGCTACACGGTCACGGGTAACCTCGTGTACCGCAACTACCACGGCGGCATCATGTTCCAGGGAGGGAAGGACAACCGCGTCAGCAACAACATCTTCGTCGACGGGTACGCCGGCCAGGGCCACATCTCGAACTTCGACCGCAATCAGGCCGGTTGCACGCTCGAACGGAACGTCTTCGCCTTCAGCAACCCGAAGGCGTATCTCTTCGCGGCCCCGGCGCTGACGCGGGAGGTGATCGTGGCAGACCGCAACCTGTACTTCTGCCCGGGGCTCAGCGAGTACGTCACCGGCTGGGACCGCCGGCCCTTCGCCGAGTGGCAGGCGGCGGGGTTCGACACCGCGTCGGTCTGCGCCGACCCGCGGTTTGTGGATCCGGCCCGTGACGACTACCGTCTCAAGCCGGAAAGCCCCGCCTTCGGCCTGGGCTTCGAGGCCCTTGATCTGAGCGCGGTGCCGTCGTGCGGCTGCCGCATCGAGAGGCTCGGCCCGGTGTACTTCGAGGAACGGCCCTGGCCACAGGGCTACCGCTGAAGGGCATCCCTGCGCCCGGCCCCGAGGCCGCGCGACCACGGATGCGCCGTGGCCAGCAGGCCTGGAGCGCCCGCGGCCTCGCGGGCAGGGATGCGCCGTGGCCAGCAGGCCTGGAGCGCCCGCGGCCTCGCGGGCAGGGCGGTCCGCCGCCGGCCAGGCCGGGCGTCAGGCTTGCCGTGCTGGCGGGCCCAAGCGGGCAGGACCTGGCGGCCCCGCGCGGAGGCGCAGCGGCCCCCGGCGGTTCAGCCTGCCGTCGTCCCCATACCGGTGATCTCCTCACGGTCGTGGAAGAGCTGGCGTATGGCGAAGCGCTCGCAGCGCCAGGCCAGCCCGGTACGGTCGGTGCCGCGCAGCCGGCGCAGGAGCCCGATGGGGTCCATCTTGCCGACCTTGAGGTTCACCACAAAGCGCCGGCACCAGCCCGCATCCAGCCACGGCAGCAGGATCTGCTCCACCACGCGGTTCGGGTCCTCGATCAGGTCGCACAGCAGCCAGTCGCAGCGCCGGCCGCCCGGCGGCTGGTAGAGGAACGCATCATCGTGCACGTGGGTGATGCGGGCATGGCTGAGGGCGCCGCCGCGCAGGGGGCCGTTGTCCACGGCCAGCACCGTCGCCCCGCGCTCGGCCGCGCTGAAGCTCCAGCCGCCCGGGGCGGCCCCGAGGTCCACGACCGTCTCGCCGGGCTGCGGTCCGCGGCCCAGTGCCGCGAAGGCCTCCTCGGCCTTGAGGTAGGAACGCGATGGCGCCGCGGGGTTGTCCCGCATGCGGCGCTGCCCCCAGAAGCGGATGCGACTGCCGACCAGAACGTTGTCCGCATCGACGAAATGGACCAGGAAGCCACGCGTCTCGCGCGCGGCGGCCGGCAGGTCCGTCGAGGCGAGCTTGGCCAGGCGAGACATCCTGCCCTTGAGCCGCCGCAGGAACTCGACCTCGACCGTGCGCATGCGGCCCGCCACGGCCTCGTGAGGCACCGAGCCCATGTGCAGGAACCAGGGCCCCTCCAGCCGTTCGCCGTCCAGGCACTCCCAGAAGGCGTCGCAGAGGGCCCCTGCCATGGCATTCACCGAGGCGGCCCGCACCTCCCGCGCATCGAGGACACTGAACACCGCGTAGCACAGGTCGAGGTCCGGGTGGGCGCCCCGCGGCGAGACCACCGCGAAGCCCTCTCCACCGACGGGTTCGTCCCGGTAACCACAGAGCGCCAACTCGCGGGCCAAGGTCTCCTCGAACCCGACCTTGCAGGTGTGGAGGTGCATGGGCATGAAGCCAACGTATGGCCCGGGGGGGACCGTGTCCACCGGCGGCATGAGGCAGGGCCCACTACCCCTTCAGCCCGGAGGTCTTGATGCCCTGGATGAAGGTCTTCTGGGTGAAGAAGAAGAGGATGATCACCGGCAGGATCATGAGGGTCGAAACAGCCATGAGCTGGCCGAACTGGCTGCCGTACTGGCCCCGGAACATGGCCAGGCCCAGGGAAAGGGTGTACTTGCCCTGGTCCACCAGGTAGATGAGGGGCCCGAGGAAGTCGTTCCAGGCGCCCAGGAAGGTGAACAGCCCCACGGTGGCCAGGGCTGGCTTGGAGAGTGGCAGCACGATCTGCCACCAGAGGCGGAATTCCGAACAGCCGTCGATCCGCGCCGCGTCGATCAGGTCCCGCGGAATCGTGAGGAAGAACTGCCGCAGCAGGAAGATGAAGAAGGCATTGCCGAAGAAGGCTGGCACCACCAGCGGCAGGAAGGTGTTGATCCAGCCCAGCTTGCGGAACACCATGAAGATGGGAATCATGGTCACCTGACCCGGCAGCATCATGGTGGCCAGCATCAGGAAGAAGACCAGGTCGCGCTTGGGCCAGCGGAGGATGGCGAAGCTGTAGGCCACCAGGGAGCAGGAGACCATCGTCCCGACGATCACGGCCGTGGCGATGCCCAGGGTGTTCAGCAGGTACAGGCCGAACGGCGCGGCCTGAAGGCCATCGCTGTAGTTCCTGAGAACCAGCGGGTTCGGGATCATCTCCGGGGGATACTTCATGATCTGCGCGTCCCCCTTGAACGAGGTGGACACGAGCCAGAGAAAAGGCAACATGAACACCAGCGAGAGCAGGACCAGCCCGGCGTAGACCAGCGCCCGCGGCCAGCGGCGTGCATCAGTTGGCGGCTTCATAGTGGATCCGTCCCTGCGAAAAGCGAAAGGTCAGCAGCGTAGCGCCCAGGATGACCAGGAACAGCAGCCAGGCCATGGCCGAGGCGTACCCCATGCGGAAGTAAAGGAAGGCGTTGTTGAACAGGTAGAGGGCGTAGAACAGGGTGGAGTCGTCAGGGCCGTTGCCGGACATGACCCAGGCACTGGTGAAGTACTGGAAGGAACCGATCATGCCCATGATGAGGGTGAAGAAGAGCACTGGGCTGATCATGGGGAAGGTGATGTACCAGGTCTTGTGCCAGGGGCCAGCCCCGTCGATCTCGGCGGCCTCGTGCAGCTCGCGGGGGACATCCTGGAGGCCGGCCAGGTAGAGGACCATGTTGTGGCCAGCGCCCCAGACGCTCATGAGGATCAGGGCCGGCTTGGCCCAGGCGGGATCCGACAGCCAGCCCGGGGTCGGCAGACCGAGGGCGTGCAGCACGTTGTTCACCAGGCCGTACTGGGGGTTCAGGACCCAGACCCAGAGCACCGCGGAAGCCACCACCGGCACAATGGAGGGAAGGAAAAAGAGCGTCCGGAAGAAGGCCTGGCCGCGCACCTTCAAGTTCAGCAGAAGGGCCAGCACCAGCCCCGTGATCATCACCAGCGGCACCGAGAAGACCGTGAACACTGCCGTGTTGGCCAGCGCCTTCCAGAACAGGGGATCGTCGGTCACCATCTCGACGTAGTTCGCGCCGCCATTCCAACGCGGCGGCTCGAACACGGTGTAGTCACAGAAACTATAGTAGAGCGAGGCACCGATGGGGTAGACCGTGAACAGCCCGAAGCCGAGGAGGAACGGTGAGGCGAACAGGAGCCCTGCTCGCCACTCGCGCCGCTGGAAGGAATGAGCCATGCGATCCTGCCTTGGACTGCCCCGTTGAACCGTGCGACGCTCCACCGCCACGAGGGCGGCGGCGGCGGCGGCGTGCCTCGACGCCACGCTCGGGACGCGACGTCACCTCGCCTTGCCCAGCATCCGGTCGAGGTGTTTCTGGGTCCGTTCGCGGGCCCGGCGCAAGGCCTCCGCGGGGGACACGTTCCCGTAGAGCGCCGAGCTGACGGCCCGTTCCAGTTCGCCCATGTAGTACGCCTGGGCCGGCATCACCGGGCGCTGGTGCCGGCACTCCTTCAGGATCTGGTGGAACGCGGCCATCACCGGGTCGGCACTGAGGTCCTGGTACACTGGCGAGTGCCGGTAGCCAGGGAAGGAGCCCGTGGAGCGATACACGAAGCGCGTGCCCTCCGGCGTGGCACAGAGCCACCGGATCAGCTCGAAACCGGCCCGGCGGTCCCCGCGCGCGCCGCGGGGGATGCCCATGCACCAACCGCCCACCCAGGACGAGTTCTCCACCCCGCCAGGCGGCGTCGGCAACGCCGCGACGCCATAGCGCAGATCGGGCGCAAAACGCCGCAGGTTGCGCACCTCGCCGATGACCATGGGCATCATCCCCAGCTTGCCGAGGATGAAGGGATTCTGTTCGGCGGTCCCGAAGGTCGACTGCAGCCCGGAGACCTTCGTGATGTCGAACTCCCGGGCGTAGGAACAGACCCACTCCAGCGCCGCCACATTGCGCGGGTCGTCCGCCGTGATCCTCTGGCGCTCGGCGTCGTAGAACTCCCCGCCGAAGGCCCAACCCCAGGTGAACATGGAGTTGGCGTTGCCGTAGACCGCCCAGGGGATCAGGCCCACGCGGGTCAGCCGGCCGTCCTCGAGCGTCGTGATCCGGCGGGCGAACGCATCCATCTCCGCCAGGGTCCGGGGCGGCCGGTCCGGGTCGAGCCCCACATCCTCGAAGACCTGTTTGTTCCAGAAGAAGCCGAAGTTGGGGTCAGCGCCGTAGGTCAGCGCGTAGATGTGGCCGTCGTAGAGGTTCTGGCGCCAGCACGGGGGCCAGAAGTCGTCCGGGTTGATCCCGGCCTCCGCGATCAGGTCGTCCAGTGGCTCCAGAATGCCCCGCTGGGCCCACTCCGCCACCTGCGGCCCGTCCACGAAGGTGACGTCGGGGGCCACGCCGCCGGCAACCGAGATGTAGACCTTCTGCGAGTTGGCCAAGTCGTTGGTGACGAAGAGGGTCCGGGCATGGATGCCGGGGTGCGACTGGTTGAACTCGCGGATGGCCGCGGCGAAGTCGGCGGTGGCGGTGCCGCCCCAGGGGTGCCAGCACTCCACCACCTTCGCCCCGGCGGGCACATCCTCCCGCGGGCCCAACGCAAACCAACTCCACAGCACCCCGGCCGCCGCCAGGGCGACCAGGATCCCAGGCAACCGCGCCAGCCATACTCTCGCCATACGGTGTCACCCGCTCTGCTACTGCGCCGCCGGCCGCCGCATCGCGCGGACCTGCCGTGTGGAACTGTAGTGCCGCGGGCGCCAGGCGACTACCCGCGCGCCCGGCATGGCCGGGCAGGGGGCCGTGCCGTCGGCCTCGAGCCGCGCCGGGTCTCAGGCCGCGGCGCCACCGCGCTGCGGGCCACGGGCTTGCGGAACCGCGTCCAACCGGTAGGATGGAAGCATGGTTGACAGCCGTCGCGATCGAGGGATCGTCCTGGGCCGGGCCGTGGCCATCGCCATGGCCATCGCCAACGCCGGTGCCACCCAGACCCCAGCGGCCACGGAGCGCTTCACCTATCCCGTCGAGGGCTTCGAGACGTCCCTGCCCTGGGTATGGTGCCAGCAGCCTGCGGCACGGGGTCAGGTGCGGCCCGAACGGACGACCGTCCACGGAGGCATGCAGGCGGCAGCCCTCTCCTGGGACTTCAGCGCCGCTCCGGCGGAGGGCTGCTTTGCGAACGCGATCCTGGGGCGCCGCCTGGTGGGCCAGGTCGGCGAGGTCCGTCTGTGGGTCTACGCCGAGGCGGAGGCCGTCGGCACGCCGCTGACGCTGTGGGCGAAGGATGCCTCCGAGGAGGTCTACATCCAGCGCTCCCGGGTGACGCAGCCCGGCTGGCAGATCGTCGCCTTCGCGCTTACCGGGGTGGGCCCCGGGTGGGACTCCGGAGACCGGAACCGGCGCCAGGACCGGCCGCTGACACTCTTCGGCCTGGCGGTGGAGCGCGGTGGCCCCGCGGTGGGGTCGCTGCTCCTGGACGAGATCGAGGCGGAGACCGAGGCCACCCCCCGCGAAGCGCTCGAGCTTGCCCCTGCCACCGGAGTGGCACGCAACCTCTTCTGGGATGAGCACCCCCGCCTCGAACTGCCCCTGCGGAACCACTCGGCGACCGAGGTGGCCGGCATGCGCTGCCGACTCCGGGTGGCAGACCTCTACCGGGAACGCGACGCCTGGACCGGCGAGGTCGCTTACCCCCCCATCGCGGGCCGGGCGGCGAGTCGGCAGGAGGCATCCCTGCCGTTGCCTTACGGCGCCTTCCGGGTGCACTGGGCCCTGGGCGATGCCGCCGGCGACGTCGCCACGGGCGCCCTCGAGGTGGCCCGTTTCCTGGCGCCCTGCCTGACAGGCCAGCCGGAAAGCGTGCAACGGCACGAACGACGCTGGGGGCTTGCTGGCGGCGTCTTCGGTTTCCTGCCGGCTGCCCTGGCCCGCTCGGTGGGAGCGACCTGGATCCGGTACGAGAACACGTCCTGGGCGGACTACGAGAAGGATGCCGGCACCTTTGGCATGGCCGCCCTGCGGGAGGGGCTGGCCCCCTATCTCGCCGCGGGCATCGAGCCGATCATCCTCCAGACCCTCTACCAGCGCCCGGCGTTCCACAGTCCTGACCGGCCCGCCTTCGCGGCTGCGTATGGTGAGGCCATGCGGCAGACGGCCCTGGCCGCCCAGGGCTTGGCCCGCGGCTTCGAGCTGGGCAACGAGGACAACGGCCCGACAAAGCAGCTCTACTCAGAGGTCGCCCGTCACGGCGCCGCCGGCGTTCGCGTGGCGCAGCCGCAGGCCCTGCTGGCCAACAGCGGCACGGCCTTTCTGGACTTGGGTTGGCTCGAGATGCAGCGCTCTCGCGGCGTCCTGGACGGCCTCGATGCGCTCTGCACGCATCCCTACACCGTCCAGGAGTCCCCCGAGGCCTGGTCCATCTACGATCGGCTGGGCCAGGTCGCCGAGGTCATCGACCGCCTGGGCGGCATGAAGCAACAGTGGACCACGGAGTTCGGCTGGCACCATGAGTTCAGCCAGCCACGGCGAGCCGAGTGGACTCCGCGCCACCTGCTGATCGGCGCCGCGGCGGGCCTCGACCGGCATGGGCTCTACACCTGGGAGCGGGACTACGGCATCTTCCAGTCGGTGGCCCTGCCGCCGGCGGTGTCCGTGCACGCCTGGGCAAGGCTCACCGAGGGGCACCGGTTTGCCGGCCTGCTGGAGCATGGCGACGAGCTCTGGGCCTGTGTCTTCGAGCGCGCTGGCCAGGCGCTCGGAGTGGCCTGGTCGCCGCGCGGGCAGGCCACGTGGAAAGCCGCGGTGACGCCCGGAGCCCAAGCCTATGACCTCTTCGGAAACCGGCGTCCGGAGATGCCCCAGGACGGGCTTCTGGCCCTGGCGCTGGACGGCGGTCCGGTCTACGTGACCGGGCTGGCTCCGGCCGAACTCGACCGCGCCTTCGCCCGCCAGGCCGCGCACGAGCGCGACCGTTACCGCCGCTGCCTCGGGGCCGCGGCCCTGGCACCCGGGTCGCCCCTGGCCCGGTTCGCGACCGCGGCGCAGGTCCCGGGCGCGCAGATCGCCGCTGCACTCTGCGACTGGAGTGCGGCGCAAGGCCCTGTCGGGCGCGGCGAGCAGGCCGTGGTGGCGCAGCTCCTCCGCTGGCTCGACGTGGCACTCCCAGCCCCGGGGCCGTCGTCGTCGCCGGAGCTTCGGGACCGCCAAGCCTCCGAACGGGAGCGTCTCCGCGCGCGGCTGGCCGAGGCCGTCGCCGGCGACGCCGACGTGCCGGCTCTGCGTTACCTGCTCGAACGCTGGGAGCGCCTCGCTGACCTCGAGGTCCTGGCCATGCAGTTGGGCAACGCGCCCCTGGCAGGACAGTGGCTGGAGATCGGCCGGGCGCTGGGCACCGTGTGCCACCGTATCGAACAGGATGGAGAGCGTTTCCCCTTCGCCCTCTGGCCCTACCTCTTCACCGTCGCCGCCGACGGCTCCCTCAGCGAGACCCTCCGCTTCGTGCCCGGCGAGGCAAGCCCCATACGCGTCCGCATCAGCAGCTACAGCCGCCAGCCCCGGTCCGTGACCGTCTCGCTGAGCCTGCCGGCGGGGTGGCGCTGCGAGCCTGAGCGGGTCGAGCTCATGGCACGCCCGGGACAGAGCGAGACCGAGATACGGGTCCATTGCCCGGCGACGGCCTCTTCCGAGCGACCGGTGATCGTGTGTGCCCTGGCCGCCGCCGGACTGCCGGAACGTCGCGTGCGCTTCGATGACGCCTTGACCGAGCCCCCGCTACGGGTGGTCCTCGAGCCCGTGCCCGGGCTGCTGCCTGAAACGCCCCTCAGAGGCCGGCTACAGAACGGCGCCGGAACCGCCTGCTCCGGGTTGCTGCGGTTGCGGCGCGACGGCGATACCCGGGCCCTGGCTCGCACCGCGTTCGGCCCGCTGGCGGCCGGCAGCGACCACGCTTTCGAACTGCGCCTACGGCCGGTGGCGCCGTTTTCCTACCACGACTGGCCCCTGGTCGCCGAGATCATCCTCTCAGACGGTCGCCGTGTGGATGCGGCCTGTCAGCCGGACTTCGCCTGTGCCGTGCGCACCGAGACCCCTCCCACCATCGACGGGGACCTGCGCGAGTGGGCCACCGCGACGCCCCTGCACCTGGACCGCCCGGAGTATGCCCAGGCCTCCTTCGGCAACCCGTGGAGCCCCCAGGACTGCTCCGCCACCACTTACCTCCAGTGGGATGCGGAGTCTCTCTACGTCGCCGCAGAGGTCCGTGACCAGGCCTTCAACCAGACCCTCTCCGGCACCAGCCAGTGGATCCAGGACAGCCTCCAGATCTCCCTGGCCCGCGACGAACGCGCCCCGCGGACCGAAATCGGCCTGGCCCTCACGCCCCAGGGCCCCGAGGTCGTGAGCTATACTGCCCCCGCGCCGGCCGTCCCCGGCAGCCGCCTGGCGGTGCGCCTCAAGCCCGGCAGCGCAACCTACGAGGCCGCGATCCCCTGGGCTGCCGTTGCCGGCCTGGAGACGCCCCAGGCCGGCCAGACCGTGCGCTATAACCTCGTGGTCAACGACGACGATGCGGTCACCGGCCGCCGCTTCCTGGAGCGCTATGGTGGTATCGCCCACGACAAGGACGTCGCGAAACACGGCTACCTCACGCTTCTGGGGGCTGCGGGCGGGCCGGTGGCTGCCGACGACCCCCGCGACCTTCTGCGCGAGGACTTCGAGGAGTATCCTACGGGCCAGGCTCCCGACGCCTGGCAGTCCGTCTCCGACCAGGCGCCCGTCCCCGAATCCGTCGTGGCTGCCGGCTGTGGCCGGGGTGGCAGCCAGGCGCTCCGCCTCACCAACGCCGTCGGCCTGAAGCCCTTTGTCTACCTCAACCTGGCGCGCCCGATCCCGGGGCTTAAGCCCGGCGACAGCGCTGAGCTCCGGGTCTGGATCAAAGGGCATGGAGTCGCCGCGCCGGACGGCATCGTGGGGGTCTGTTCCGACGTCTGGGGAAACGAAGCGTTCTCCTACGCCCGCCACGGCAGCCTGGGGCCCGACTGGCAGGAGGTGGTCCTGCCTTTCCCGGTGCCGGACAGTGGCCGCCTCAACCTGATCATCCGCAACGCCAGCCGCATCGACGAACTCCTGCTGGATGACCTCTCGGTGCGGCGACGCTGAAAGCCTGGGTCTGCTCGGGGCGGCTCAAGGCAGCGCCCGCAAGGACCGGTCAGTGTTCCCCTGCGGCCTCGATGCGCTTGTCCAGGCGCCGCACGCCGTCGCTGTCGTGGGCGTTCTCATAGGCTTGACGCAGCAGCTTGAGGAAGGCCCCCTTGTCCATTGGCATGAGCTCGTCCGCATAGCGACGGGTCATCGACGTGAGGTAACCGTCGAGGAAGCGGGCCGCTTCCTTGGTCTGGTCGGTCTCGCGGGTGAGGGCGAGGTACTCCTCCACGATCTGCACGACCTTCATGCCCTCGTCTCGGTTGTCGCCGAGGATCTCCTCGAGCTTCCGCCGGGCGCCCGCCATATCCCCGGCCCGGCGCATCTGGCCGACCTGCTCGAAGCCTGCATATCGCGCCAGGTCGTCCCGCTCGTGTCCCATGCGGTTCTCCAGGCGTCGCAGGAGGGCGGTGGCTTCGTCGCCACGGCCCAGCGCCACAAGCGCATCAGCCCGGCGCTTCTGCACCGCTGCCGCGGCATCGGGAAAGCACCGCAGGGCACCGGCTTCACGCTCAAGCAAGGCGAGCCGGTCCGCGGGGCGTCTGGCCTGTTCCAGCAGGTCCGCCTGGAGCGCCCAGGCCGGGCACAGAAGGGGCTCGCGCGCCGTCGCTTCAGCGGCCAGGCACAACGCAGCTTCGGTGCGGCCAAGGTCCCGCAGCACCAGGGCCAGCCGGTAGCACTTCCGGGCCGCGGCCCGGCGCTCACTGCGCTGCGCCACGGCACAGCCAAGCTCGAGGTCGTGATCCGTGCATTCGAGCCCCGTCTGCGGGTCGATGGCAGTCCCGCTCATGTAGCGGTCGTACACATAGCGCCCTGCATCGCCCCACTCGCCGGGACGCTTCATGTACCCGATCCAGGCGTGCTGTCCCCTGATGCCCTGCCCCCTGAAGAGCACGGCAGGGATGCCGACGGCGCGGGCGGTGCAGGCGGCGTAGTAGGCCTGGTCGACACAGACGCCGCCGTACCTGCGGATCCGCTCCAGGGTATAGGGGCCATGCTGCCAGACGCAGCCCGCGCGCAGGCTGCCATTGTCGTAAGGCACGGCAAAGAAGGTCCGTCCCCATTTCCCGCTGGACCCGCGGACGTTCTCTCGGGCCCACTGCAGCTCGGTCAGCGGCAGGGCCGGGCCCACGACCATGGCCAGTTCGGCCGGGCTGAGTTCGTCATAGGCAATCCCGGCATCCCGGGATGCATACAGGTCCCGAAAGTAGTCGAAGAGCTCCGCTGCCTCGGCCGGGGTACCGGGGACATCCCGGTCGCCGGGCTGGACGCCAGCGTGCGGGGCGCTGTCACAGACCAGCGCGAGCGCCAGCACTAGGTTGTACCAGCGGTCGAGGGCTTCGGGAGCATGAGCCATGAGCTCCTGCACCACGTGGCTGGCGGCGACGATGTTGTCCTCGGGCCGAAGGGTCCCAAGGAAGAGGTCTAGCCGCTCGCTGGATCCGAGCAACCAGCCGAAGGCCTCTGTGGTCGAAGGCTGCACCCGTCGCGACCGCGACGCGGACGGCGTGCCGGAGGAACGGCCGCCGTCCCAGCCCTTGGCGCCCCCGGCACCACGGATCCCCCCGACCCCGGGCTGCCCAGGCTTCCCATGAACACCTGGCAGGCCGTCGCCGTTCCTGTCCAACCTACCGCCCGCACCCCCCCCGGCGCCACCGCCAACCCCGCCGCCATATCCGCCGTCCGCGCCAGACGCGCCCTGTCCGGTGCGCTCGCTGGCCAACCTCCCAGGGAGGGTCGTCTCCTGAAGCAGATGCAGCACGGTCAGGGCGTCTGCCGCAGCGGTGAGCCGTTCGAACTGGGGGCTGCTCACGAGGCCATCGGGCCGCGCCGGCAGGGCCTGGAGCAACCACGCGCCCAGGTGCTGCCCGGCCTCCTGTCCCCGCCCCTCGAACAGAACCGCCAGGGCGTATGGCCGAAACGCCGCTACCGGCGGACCACTGCCGGCCCGGTCCCGAAGGCGTACCTCGAAGGCGCGGGGGTCATCAGGACTGCCCTTGAGCCTCGCGTCGCTGGCACAGACAGAAAGCCCCAGGCACAGCAGCGCCCAGGCCAGGGCCCCGCCTGCGCAACAGAGAGGCAGGGCCGGTGTGGGCGTGGTGGGCAGCCTCTCCGGGTCCGTGGGGCGCGCCATGGCCAAGGCCTCCCGCATGTCTGGCGGTGTAACCGCTGAGGCAGGCTCGCGACCGGTCGAGCCATGATGACCGGGCGGCATCGCTTCCCAGGACTCTAGCCTGCCGGCTCCCCTGACGCCAGTGCATCCAACCGATGGCCTGGGCTGTTTCAAGATCGCGGTCCGCGGGGCGGCGTACCCGCGGACTGGCGGGCCGGGCACGTGGGCGGCGGCAGCCTTGGCGTCGTTCTCTGGAGTCGCGTCTGGCCCGCACGCGGGCCGATG